>Ga0209373_10000752_pt1 | contig 45607 bp, 34 predicted proteins | sample Higcelweek5metaG_FD_187173 | JGI IMG/M metagenome (GOLD analysis project Ga0209373, IMG submission 187173) | Freshwater pond sediment microbial communities from the University of Edinburgh, under environmental carbon perturbations - High... | ecosystem: Environmental > Aquatic > Freshwater >... | reverse complement strand
CAACCTCGTCCGCGCCGTCGCCGACAAAAAATCTCTCAAACTCAGGCGCAAGGCCGCAGGATGGGACGTCCGATACATGAAGATCATCCTCGGCCTACCAACGCGTTAACCTGGATTCGTTGCCCTGCGTGGTCGGCAGGGCAACGAAGTCAGGTTAACGTAACGTCACCAACCTGGAAGACGGACTTGAGACACGGATGAACACGGATATCCACGGATGAACACGGATAAAAAATTTCCCCTGATCCGTGTTCATCCGTGGGCCGACGCAGTCGGCATCCGTGTTTATCCGTGTTCAATGTCATTTTACGGTTTTACCGTGCGGCCACGTTAACCTGACTTCGTCGCCCTGCGTGGGCGACCGAAGGGGAGGGGCAGCCCTTATTGGGGTTTGGCTGGGTGGTTGGGTATAGTTTGACGGACACACAGTTTGAAACCAATTGCTCATAATCGGCTGCTACCGTTTCCGACAGGCGCCAACGCCGGGATGACCGGCCCGGCGCCGTCAACGATGTTCGGGAGGCAAAGACTGCTGTGACGCCACCCCCTTCGATCAGCCGCGCCCCGATCCAGGGCGACGAGGAGGCGGTCTACACCGCCGCCGGGTTGGCCGTGCCGGTGGCTCCGCTTGCGGTTGGCGGCTCCTGCGCCGAAGCCTGCGACCGTTTTTCCCGCAAGGCGGATCTGTGGGCGCTGGCGGTGGTGGAGCGCGATGGCCGCCCGGTCGGGTTGGTCGAGCGCCACAATGTGATGGGGCGCTGCGCCGCGTCGGCGGAGACGGCGGCGCTGCCGCTCGCCCAGGTGATGGATCCGGCTCCGCTGCTGATTGAGGCCAGCGTCGGCTTGAGCGAGATCGGACGGCGGCTGGCTCGGCTGAAGCCGCCGACGCCGCAAAGCAGCTTCATCGTGGTGGAGGATGGGCGCTATCGCGGGTTGGGCGCGGTGGCCGACCTGATGCTGCTGTCCATTGAGCAGTCCGACCTGCGCGCCCGCCGGTTGGAAGCGGCCAAACGGCAGGCCGACCAAGCCAACCGGGCCAAGAGCGCCTTTCTCGCCAACATGAGCCACGAGATCCGCACGCCGCTGAACGCGATGATGGGCTTCGCCGAAATCCTGGAGCAAGAGGTGCTCGGCGCCCACGCCATTCCGTTGTATGGCGAATACGCCCGCGACATCGCCGACAGCGGGCGGCATCTGATGGATCTCATCAACGATCTTCTGGATCTGTCGAAGGCCGAGGCGATGCGGCTGGAACTGAGCGAGGTCCTGATCGACGTGTCGCGGGTCGTGTCGAGCGGCGCGCGGCTGCTGTCCGAACGGGCGTCGCGCAACGGCGTGCGCATCATCAGCGCGGTGCCGCCCAGCTTGCCGCCGCTGCGGGCGGACGAACGCAAGCTGCGGCAGATGCTGCTGAACCTGCTGTCCAACGCGGTGAAATTCACCCCGTCCGACGGGGTGGTGACGGTGGGCGGTCACGTCGCCGGAAATGGCGCCCTGTGGCTGTCGGTGCACGACACCGGCATCGGCATGTCGGGAGAAGATTTGGCCAAGGCGATGGAGCCATGGGGCCAGATCGACAACGCGCTGGGCCGGGGCCATGTCGGCACCGGGCTTGGCCTGCCGCTGACCAAATGCCTGATTGAACTGCATGGCGGGCGTCTGGACGTGGTCAGCACGCCCGACCATGGCACGACGATGGCCCTGGTTTTCCCGGCGGCGCGGGTGGAGCCAAGGTAAAGCAAGAAACCGGCGGGACGGCGGCGTTGTATCCGCCGCCCCGCGCCCTGTGGGGTACGCCTGCGCTGGGTTACGCCAGCCCCTTCTCCATCGCGCTCGCCAAACGGCGGGCGAAGGCGGCGGGGTCGGGCAGGCTTTCGCCTTCGACGATGCGGGCCTGGTCGAGCAACAGCCACGCCGCGTCTTCCAGCGACGTCGCCGCGCCCTCACTCTTCGCCCGGTCGGCCAGCCGCTTGATGAGCGGGTGGGACGGGTTGATTTCCAGGATGCGCCTAGCCCCGGCGGCGTCGGCCCCAAGCTGCTTGTGCTGCTTGAGCAGGCGTTCCAGATGCATGTCCATGTCGTTGTCGTCGGACACCAGACAGACGGCGCTGTTGGTCAGCCGTTCGGATTTGCGGACGTCCTTCACCGCCTCGCCCAGCGTCAGCTTCAGCAGGGCCAGCAGATCGACCAACTCGCCTTCCGGGGCCTTTTCCTCGGGCTTGTCTTCGCCGCCCTGGATCTTGCCGAGATCGGCGCCGCCGCGCGTCACCGACTTGAAGGGTTTGGTCTCGTAGACGCCGACCGAGGGGACCCAGAATTCATCGACCGGGTCGGTCAACAGCAGAACCTCGACGCCCTTGGCCTTGAAGCCTTCCAACTGCGGGCTGCGCAGCAGGCTGTCCACATCGTCGCCGGAGATGGTGAAGATGGTGTCCTGGCCCTCTTTCATCCGCGCGACATACTCGTCGAGCGAAACCAGACCGTCACCGGCGGTGGTGCGGAAGCGCAGCAGCTTCAGCAGCTCGTCGCGGTGCTCGTAATCCTCGTACAGGCCTTCCTTCAGGACGGCGCCGAAATTCTCCCAGAAGGTCGCGTATTCGGCGGCGTTCTCGGTGTCCTTGGCCTTCTTGTTCAACTCCGACAGGATGCGGCGGGTCAGACCGGCGCGGATCTTGGCCAGCATCGGGTTGTGCTGGAGCATCTCGCGGCTGATGTTCAGCGGCAGATCCTCGCTGTCCACCACGCCGCGCACGAAGCGCAGATAGGGCGGGATCAAGCCTTCCGCCGCGTCGGTGATGAACACGCGCTTGACGTACAGCTTCACCCGGTGGGCGCGCTTGGGATCGAACAGATCGAACGGCTTGGCCGAGGGCACGAACAGCAGGTTGGTGTATTCCAACGCGCCTTCCGCCCGCCAATGCAGGGTCAGCCACGGATCATCGAAGGCGTGGCCGACATGGTGGTAGAATTCCTTGTACTGGTCCGCCGTGATCTCGTTTTTCGAGCGGGTCCACAGGGCCGACGCGCTGTTCAGCGATTTGGCGTCTTCGCCGTCGCCAAAGAGGATCGGGATGGCGATGTGGTCGGAGTATTTGCGGACGATGGCGCCCAGGCGGTGCTCTTCCAGATACTCGTCATCCCCCTCGCGCAGATGCAGGATGATCTTGGCGCCGCGCGGCAGGTTGTCGACCTGGCTGATGGTGAACTCGCCCTTGCCGTCGGACAGCCAGCGCCAGCCCTGGCTTTCCCCGGCCTTGCGGGTCAGAACCTCCACCCGGTCGGCGGCCATGAAGGCGGAATAGAAGCCGACGCCGAACTGGCCGATCAGGTTGACGTCCTTCTTGCCCTCGCCGCTTTCGGTCTTTAGGGAATTCATGAAGGCGGCGGTGCCCGACCGCGCGATGGTGCCGAGATTTTCGACCAGATCCTCGCGGTTCATGCCGATGCCGTTGTCGACGACGGTCAGGGTCCGCGCCTCTTTGTCGGTCAGCAGGCGGACCTTCAGATCGGGGTCGTCGGACGAGAGTTCGGGCTGGGTCAGCGCGGCGTAGCGCAGACGGTCGCAAGAGTCGGACGCGTTCGACACCAGTTCGCGCAGGAAGACTTCCTTCTCGCTGTAGAGCGAGTGGGCGACGATGTCGAGCAGACGGCTGACCTCGGCCTGAAAACTGAGCCGTTCCTCGGTCATGTTGGCACCTTCATCCGTATCATGTGGTGGGTGGTTTGGTGGAACGGCGGAGATATGTGAAAGCTGCCCCGCCGTTCAAGAGGCAAGCGCGCAAAGACACGCCGGGTTGAGGGGGGATCCTCAACCCGGCGTGGTCACGAGCGGTGATGGAAAAGCTTACTTCTTGGGCTTCTTGCCCGCTTCGGCGGGGGGAGCCGCCGGTTCGCCGCCGCCGCTCAGCAGCGGGGCCATGTCTGCGCCGTTCAGCAAAAGCTGGCCGCTGTCCGTCATCTCGATCTTGTAGCTGCGGATTTCGGCGCCGCTCTCGTCCTTGCTGATTTGGCCCATCGCCTGAAGCATGCCGATCATGCCCAGCGCGTCCTGGGCGTCCTTGTCCGGTTTCGCGCCGGGGGCGGGCTGCATCGCCTTGGCCGCCGCGTCCAGACCCTTCAGCAGAATGGTGGTGGCGCCGGTCACGCCAAAGGCCGATTGCGCGGCGACCCGCATCGCCCCGGTGGCGGTGGCGGTGGTGGCCGGAGCCTCCACCTTCAGCGCGTCGAGCCGCAACTCGGCTCCGGCCTCGACCAGGGCCGCCATCGTCTTGGCGATGATCGCGTCGGGGGTGGCCAGCGGGGTCGCGGGCGGCGGAGCGGCCTTGGCCTTGCTGTCCTTCTTGGCGGACTTGGCGGCCTTGGCCTTTTCCTCAGCTTCGGTGGCGAGCGCCAGATCGCTCAGACCCTGCCACAGCGCGGCGTTCGGCAGCTTGGCCACCGACAGGCCGAATTCAACCGTTTTCGGCGTGAAGGCGGTCGGCGCGACCGAGGGGGTGATGGCGAAATCACGGGCGGTCATGCCAAGGCTGACGGTCGAAAAATCCTGATCGAGGTCGGTGACGCCGCCGGTGACGGTCAGTTGGCCAAGATCGACCTTGGACCCGTCGGCGCTGTCGCTTCCGCTCAGGCCGGTCAGGCTCATGCGCGTGGTGAAGCCGCCAATGACGCCGCGCAGGGTCGGCAGAACATCCGCCACGCTGGGCGGTTTTCCGGTGGCGGTGACGCGCTGCGCCATCGCTTGCAGGGCGCTGATCTTGGTGAAATCGGCGCGGGTGTAGGCGTTCTCCACCGACAGCCCGGCGATCTTGAAGGCTTCGCGCTTCTTCTCGTCCAGCGCGGCGACGTTGCTGATCGCGATGGTCGAGGGGCCGGACCAGGTGGTGGGGCCGTCGGCCTTCAGATCCTGTTTCATCGTCATCGCCCCGATGGTGACGGCGCCCTTGCCGTCCGGGCTGGTGACGGCGATGTCGTTGAAGGCGCCGTCCATCGTCAGCAGGGTTTCCAGCGGGGCCGACCAAGTGCCGGTGAAGGTCTGGCGCCCCAGCGCGATGGAGGCGGAGTCCTTGTAATCCTCCCCCTCGTCATCCAGGCTTTGGACGGCGATCTTGCCGGGCAGGGTGACGCTGACGCCGAACAGGCCGCCGTCGCGCGGGGTGACGCTGAGCAGCACGGTGCCAACCTCGATCCGCACGCCGTCGGCGCTCTCCGCCGCCAAACGGGGCAGGGCGATGTCGTAATGGTCGCCCGACGCCTTGACCGTTGGTTCGCCGTCCCATTCAAAGCCGAAGCCTTCGCTGTCGTCGCTGGCGGGGGGCATCCAGCGGGTCAGGCCGCTTTTCAATGTGGTGGCCAGCGCGCGGGCGCCCGCGTCATCGACCACAGGCACGTCGGCCCGCGCGGGCGACCACGCGGCGGCGACCAGCGCGAACAGGCCGCCAGCCAACAGGCCGGGCGCAACAGAACGGACAGACGGACGACGCATCGGTGTGTCTCCCTTAGGGAATGGTTTGAACCAGTTAAGCCTGATATTCGGCGCTGGTCCACCCCTGTCCGCTGGGCGCCGTCAGCGCGGCGGCGGCGGCGGCGGCGTTGGCGGTGGTTGGTCCGCCCTGTCTGCGTCGTCGGTCAGGTTGCGCGCGGCGCGGCGATTCAACAGGAAGACGTCGCGCGCCGGGCGGTGGCCGAATTCGATGTAGCGGTAACTGAGCGCCGACAAAAAAAGCAAAAAGCCGAGATACACCGGCATCATGGAGAGAATATACGGCATGTGCTCCAGAGTCGGTTCGCGAAAAGGGGCTGAGGGACGGAACAGAACAAGCCGCTTCAACAGCACGATATGCCAAATGTAGATGCTGTAGCTCATAGCGCCGATGATCCGCACGGGCCACAGCCGCAGCAGCGCGTTGAGCGGGTTGGGGTGGGTCAACAGGAATCCCACCCCGAACAGAAACCCCACGTCGAGCAGCAGAGGGGGAAAGGCTCCCGCCGAGATCGGCAGGGCCTTGATGAAGTAGAAATGCCACACGGCCATCCCGGCGAAGGCGCCGCCAACCCCCAGCACCAGGAAACTGACCGGATTGAACAGGCGGGAGCGGGCCAGCGCCAGATCAACAGCCAGCATGCCGAACAGGAAATCGGGCAGCCGACCAAGCAGGCCGTCACCCGCCCAATGCAGCACCGAGTAGGCGGGTGGGGTCGCCACCCACAATCGCACACCCACCGCGATCGCCACAGCGGCCAGCAACAGCGGAGTCCGGTGACGGGCGTAGAGCCACAGCAGCAGCGGGAACAGCAGGCTGAACGCGAACTCGACGCCCAGGGACCAGAGCACGTAATTGTGTCTTGGGACAAAGGTGAAGGGAGTCAGGGTGAAACTGGCGGTCAGAAAGGCCGCCACATTGAGCCAACTGCGCCACAAGGTGGGATCGAAGGGGATTGAAAGGCCAAAGGCCAAGGTGATGGCGCCGGACAGATAGTAGAGCGGCATCAACCGCCGCGCCCGACGGCGCAGGAACGCCCAGGCGTCGGTCCATCCCGCCATACGGCGCTCACCCCGCGCGTAGGGAAGATAGAGCACCAAACCGGACAGGAAAAACAACAGGTTGACGCCAAGCCAACCACTTTCCAGAACGAGACGCAGGGGCAACCACCAGTCGGCGATCGGCGAGTCAAGCGTGAACGGCGCCAGGGTCGGCCATGTGCAATGCACAAAGACCACGCCGATGATGGCGAGCGCGCGCAAGCCGTCGATTTCTGGAATCTGGTGACGGCTGACGGTTGGGGGCGGGGACGGTCGGGGGGGCAGCACGGCGTCCGGGGATGTCTGGTTGGCTTGGGAAACGGACCGTTAGAAATCCAGATCGGCGTAATGGCGGGGCGGCGGGCAGCCGGTGATGTTGTCGGCCAGGATGGCGCGGAAGCTGGGGCGGGACTTGATGCGCGCGTACCAGTCTTTAGCCTCCGGGTTTTTGTCCCACGGCACGTTGTCGATGTAGTCCAGGCAGGAGAGCGAGGCCGCCGCCGCGATGTCGGCCAGCGAGAAGGTTGGTCCAGCCAGCCAGGGGCGGCGTTCCGACAGAAAGGCGATGTAGTCGAGGTGATAGTGGATGTTGGCCAGCCCGGCGCGAATCGCCGGAGCGAAGGGGTGGCCCTGGCCCGACAGCCGTTTGATGAGCTTCTCGCCCACCAGATTTTCCGTCACCTCACGCTCGAACTTGAACAGGAACCAGTCGGCGATCCGCCGCACCTCGGCCCGGCGGGCGACCTCGCGCGGCAGCAAGGGGGTGTCGGGGTAGGCCTCTTCCAGATACTCGATCAGCGCCAAGCCACCGGCGACGACGACGCCGTCTTCCTCCACCAGCACCGGGACGTCTCCGGCGGGGGTCAGGCGCATGAACGCGTCGCGCCGTTCCCACGGCTTTTCGATCACCGATTCGAAGGGGATGGCCTTCTCGGCGAGCATGACGCGGGCGACGCGCGACAGGGCGTGCAGGGGGTGATGGTGCAGGATCCTCATGGCGGCGCGACTTTAACGCAATGCAGCAGGGGAAAACAGCCCGCGCGTGAGGGATCGGCGTGACTTGTTTGGGAAATATTAACCGACCGGCTCCATCCGGTAGAGCACCAACGGGTCAGGCGGATCGTATGGCCGGTGGACCGGAGTCCAGCCCTTGTGCTCGTAAAAGGCGCGGGCCGCCGCGTTGCGCGCGGCGCAGGCCAGCAGGGCCGATCCGTGCAACCGCTCCACCGCCGCGCGCAGCAGGGCCGAGCCGATGCCCCGGTTGTGCCACGCCGCATCGATGAACAGATTGTGGATGAAGCCCGCCGTCGCGTCGATGGAGACGAAGCCGACGACGCCGTTCTGCGTTTCGGCCACCAGAACGGCGTCCTCTTGGACGCAGTCGTAATAGTCATCCAAACCGAAACGGTCGGCGGGGTGCCAGGAAAAGGCGTTGCGGCGGCCATGCAGGAAGATCTCGGCGCAACGCGGCGCGTCATCGGCGTCGGCGCTGCGGATCGCGATGCGAAAGCGGTCGCCTGTCGGCATGCGCCCTCCCGTCTCTTCGGAACCTGCGGTTCGTTTCTTTTCCGAACCCATGGTTCGGTGGCCGATGGAATGGCCGATGGATGGGCGGTCTGTCCGTCCAGGTTACGGTTTCAAGACTAATCTGGAATTTGGTCAGAGGGGAACGGTCCATTGGTCGCAAATTGGACGAATCGGCAAAAAGAAACGGCGGCCCGGTGTCTCTCCGGGCCGCCGTTCTTTGAACGAACGTTCAATCACGCCTTATTCGGCGGGGATCGCCTTGGGCAGCGTCACCGGAACGGACAGACGGTTCAGCATCTCCTTCGGCACGATCTGCCAGAACTTGGCCAGCTCGCGTTCCCAATCATTGAGGATCTCGGCGGCGAAGCGGCTTTGCGTTTCGGCGACATGCTCCTCGATCAGGCCGCGAAGCTGGGCTTCGTAGTGGCTGACCTCGACGCGCTGGAAGATGACGCTTTCATCGTTGATGTAGAGCGGCAATTGATCGTCGGCGTCGTAGATGTAGGCCATGCCCCCGGTCATGCCGGCGCCGAAATTGTCGCCAACCGTGCCCAGGATGACCGCCGTGCCGCCGGTCATGTACTCGCAGCCGTTGGACCCGCAACCCTCGACCACCACGGTGGCGCCGGAGTTGCGCACCGCGAAGCGTTCGCCGGCCTGACCGGCGGCGAACAGCTTGCCCGCCGTTGCCCCGTACAGCACCGTGTTGCCGATGATCGTGTTCTTGTTCGACTCCAGCACGCTGTTGCTGGGCGGACGAACGACGATCATGCCGCCCGACAGGCCCTTGCCGACGTAATCGTTGGCGTCGCCCATCACCTCCAGCTTGATGCCCTGGACCGCGAAGGCGCCCAGCGACTGACCGGCGGTGCCGCGCAGACGGACGGTGATGTGGCCGGGCTGAAGCCCGAACATCCCGAACTTCCGGGTAATCATCGACGACAGCCGCGTGCCGATGGCGCGCTGCGTGTTCCGCGCGTTGTAGGCGAGCTGCATCTTCTCGCCTTCCTCGAACAGCGGGCGGGCGTCGGCGACGATGCGGGCGTCGAGCGTGTCCGGCACCTCGTTGCGGCCCTGGAGCGTGCAGTAGCGCGCGTTCTCGCCGGGATCGACCTGGGCCAGCAGCGGGTTGAGGTCGAGGTCGTCGAGATGCTCGGCGCCCCGGCTGACCTGATGAAGCAGATCGGTGCGGCCGATCACTTCGTTCAGGTTGCGGAAGCCCAGCTTGGCCAGGATTTCGCGGACCTCTTCGGCCAGGAAGGTGAAGAGGTTGACGACCTTCTCCGGTGAACCGACGAACTTCTGACGCAGCGCCTCGTCCTGCACGCAGACGCCGACCGGGCAGGTGTTGGAATGGCACTGGCGGACCATGATGCAGCCCATGGCGATCAGGCTGGCCGTTCCGATGCCGTATTCTTCCGCGCCCAGCATGGCGGCGATGACGATGTCGCGGCCCGTCTTCAGGCCACCGTCGGTGCGCAGCCGCACGCGGTGGCGCAGACGGTTCAGCGTCAGCACCTGATGGACCTCCGACAGGCCCATTTCCCACGGCAGACCGGCGAACTTGATCGAGGTCTGCGGGCTGGCGCCGGTGCCGCCGGAATGGCCGGAAATCAGAATGATGTCGGCGTTGGCCTTGGCCACGCCCGCCGCGATCGTTCCGATGCCGGAACGGCTGACCAGCTTTACGGTTACTTTCGCATCCGGATTGATCTGCTTCAGGTCATAGATGAGCTGGGCCAGATCCTCGATGGAATAGATGTCGTGGTGCGGCGGCGGGCTGATGAGCATCACGCCGGGCGTCGCGTGACGCAGCTTGGCGATCATCTCCGTCACCTTGAAGCCGGGCAACTGCCCGCCCTCGCCGGGCTTGGCGCCTTGGGCGACCTTGATCTCCAGCTCGCGGCACTGGTTCAGATACTCGGCGGTGACGCCGAAGCGGCCAGACGCCACCTGCTTGATCGCCGAGTTCCAGTTGTCGCCGTTCTTGTCAGGACGGAAGCGCGCCGGATCCTCGCCGCCCTCGCCCGAGTCGGACTTGGCGCCGATGCGGTTCATCGCGACGTTCAGCGTGCCGTGCGCCTCGGGCGACAGCGCGCCCATCGACATGCCCGGCGTGATGAAGCGTTTGCGGATCGCGGTGATGCTCTCGACCTCGTCCACCGGCACGGCGGCCTTGGTGGAGCGGAACTCCAGCAAATCGCGCAACTGCATCGGCGGGCGGTTGTTCACCTGTTCCGAATATTTTTTGAAGGTCGTGTAGCTGTCGTTGGTGACGGCCTGTTGCAGCGTGTGGATGACGCCGCCTTCCCAGCCATGGCGGTCGCCCGACTTGCGGAAGCGGTAGAAGCCGCCGACCGGCAGGGCCACGACCTCGTTGTCGTAGGCGACGCTGTGCTGCTCCAGCACCTTCTTCTGGATGCCGGTCAGGCCGATGCCGGAAATCCGGCTGACCATCGCCGGGAAATGCTCGGCGACCAGCGCGCGGGACAGGCCGATGGCCTCGAAATTGCCGCCGCCGCGATAGCTGCTGATGACCGAGATGCCCATCTTGGACATGATCTTCAGCAGCCCGTCGTCGATGGACTTCTTGAAGTTGCCCATCGCCTTTTCCAGCGGCAGCGACCCCAGCAGGCCGCGACGGTGACGTTCGGCCACCGCCTCTTGCGCCAGATAGGCGTTGACCGTGGTGGCGCCGACGCCGATCAGAACCGCGAAATAATGCGTGTCCAGGCATTCCGCCGAACGGACGTTCAGCGAGGTGAAGGTGCGCAGGTTGCTGCGGATCAGATGGGTGTGGACGGCGGCGGTGGCGAGGATCGCCGGGATGGCGGCGCGCTCCGGCCCCATCGCCTCGTCGGTCAGCACGACATGGCTGGCCCCGCCGCGCACGGCGTCTTCAGCCTCCAGACGGATGCGGCGCAGGGCGTCGCGCAGGGCGTCCGGCCCGCCATCCACCGGGAAGGTGGCGTCGATCTGCGCCAGCGTGTCGCCCATATAGGCGCGCATGGCGCGGAATTCGGCGGTGGTCAGAACCGGGCTGTCGAGCTGCAACAGGCGGGTCTGGGTTTCATCCTCGTCCAGGATGTTGCCCAGATTGCCCAGCCGCGTCTTCAGGCTCATCACGCGGCGTTCGCGCAGGCTGTCGATGGGCGGATTCGTGACCTGGGAGAAGTTCTGGCGGAAGAAGTGATGCAGGCCGCGATACTTGTCGGACAGAACGGCGATGGGGCTGTCGTCGCCCATCGAGCCGATGGCCTCCTTGCCGTCTTCGGCCATCGGGTGGAGGATCAGCTCCATGTCTTCCATGGCCAGACCAAAGGCCATCTGCCGCTTGCGCAGCTCGGCCTTGTCCAGCTCCGACGGCTCGCCCTTTTCCGAGGCGGTCTTGACCAGCTCGTCGAGATGGGTGGTGTTCTTGACCCACTGGCCCCACGGCTTTTGCGCCGACAGGTGATCCTTCAATTCGCGGTCGTGGTAGAGCTTGCCCGCCACCAGATCGACGGCGATCATTTCCCCCGGCCCCAGGCGGCCCTTTTCGATGACCAGCGCCTCGTCGATCTTCACCATGCCGGTTTCCGACCCGCCGATGATGAGGCCGTCGGTGGTGATGGTGTAGCGCATCGGGCGCAGACCGTTGCGGTCCATGCCGCCGACGACCCAACGGCCATCGGTCATCGCCAGCGCGGCGGGGCCGTCCCACGGCTCCATCACGGAGTTGCAATAGGCGATCAGCGCCTTGTGGTTGTCGGGCGTGGTCTTGGAGCTGGTCAGCGCTTGCGGCACCAGCATCATCTTGACCATCGGCGCGGTGCGGCCGGCGCGCACCATCACCTCGAACACCGAGTCGAAGGCGCCCGAATCGGACAGGCCGACGCCGATGATGGGCTTGAGATCCTGCATGTAGGGGCCGAAGGCCGCATGCTCCATGCGGGTTTCGTGCGCCTTCATCCAGTTGACGTTGCCCTTGAGCGTGTTGATCTCGCCGTTGTGGGCGAGCATGCGGAAGGGTTGGGCCAGCGGCCAGGTCGGGAAGGTGTTGGTCGAATAGCGCTGGTGGTAGATGGCGAAGCTCGACTCGAACCGCTCATCCGTCAGATCGGGGTAGAAGGTGGTGAGCTGTTCGGCCAGGAACATGCCCTTGTAGATCAGCGAGCGGGCCGACAGCGAGCAGATGTAGAAGTCGTTGATCTGCTCCCCGCGCACCGCCTTTTCGATGCGGCGGCGGATGATGTAGAGGTCCAGCTCGAACTGTTCGTCCGACACGCCCTTGGTGTTGCCGATGATGATCTGTTCGATCTCGGGCCGGGTGGCGTTGGCCTTCTCGCCGATGATGTCGACGTTGATCGGCACCTGACGCCAGCCATAGATGTAATAGCCAAAGGCCAGGATCTCGGTCTCGACGACGCAGCGGCAGGCTTCCTGCGCGTCCAGGCTGACGCGCGGCAGGAAGACTTGACCGACCGCCAGATTGTTGTCCGGTGCGCGGTGGCCGATGATCCGCACATGGTCCTTGAAGAACTTCTGCGGCACCTGGACATGGATGCCGGCGCCGTCGCCGGTCTTGCCGTCGGCGTCCACCGCGCCGCGATGCCAGACCGCCTTCAGCGCCTCGATGCCTTTTTCGACCACCGAACGGCGGGGCTTGCCGTCAATCGCGGCGATGAAGCCGACGCCGCAGGCGTCATGCTCATCCTCCGGGTTGTAGGCGTTGGCAGTGGTCAGCGCCGCTGCGTTGGCGCGGAACTCTTCGACGAACTGCTCACCCTGGTTCAACTCGGTGGTCATGGAACGACCCTTTCACAGTCTTGACGTTGACCTGAGGGGGGATGGCCCCCTTGGGGTAGACGGTGGTGGTAGGCGTGAGTGGGCGCAAGCGGCCCCCTCCCTAACCCTCCCCCGCCGTTGGCGGTGGAGGGGACTGCCGCCGCTTCGCCGCTCACTCCCTCTCCCGCGAAGCGGGGGAGGGGCGGGGCATGGGAACCAAACGGCGTGGGCGGTTTTACTCCGCCGCGACCGCCAGCGATTCCGCCTTCACGGACTGCGCGTAGGCGTGCATGGAGTCCGCCGCGTCGCGACCGTCGCGGATGGCCCAGACCACCAGCGAGGCGCCGCGCACGATGTCGCCCGCGCCAAAGACGCCGTCCAGGCTGCTCATCTTGGTGCGGTGATCGACCAGCAAGGTGCCCCAGCGCGTGACCGTCAGGTCCGGCGAGCCGAAGGCGCCCGGCAGATCCTCCGGTTCGAAGCCCAGCGCCTTGATGACCAGATCGGCGGGTTCGGTGAACTCCGAGTCCTCGATCACCTGCGGGGTTTGGCGGCCCGTGGCGTCGGCCACGCCCAGATGGATGCGGACGGCGCGCACGCCGGTGACGACGTCGTCACCCGTAAAGCCTTCCGGGGCGACCTGCCAGACGAACTCCACGCCCTCTTCCTCGGCGTGCGCCACTTCGCGCTGCGAGCCGGGCATGTTCTTGCGGTCGCGGCGGTAGAGGCACTTGACCGAGGTGGCGCCCTGGCGGATCGCCGTGCGCACGCAATCCATCGCGGTGTCGCCGCCGCCCAGAACCACCACCTTCTTGCCCTTGGCGTTCAGCGAGCCGTCGTCATAGGCCGCCACCGAGTCGCCCAGGCCGACCTTGTTGGAGGTGGTCAGGTAATCCAGCGCGGGCACGATGTTTTTCAGGCCGCAGCCCGGCGCCTTGATGTCGCGGGCCTTGTAGACGCCGGTGGCGATCAGGATGGCGACGTGCTTGGCGCGCAGGTCGGCGAGGCTGGCGTCGCGGCCAACCTCGAAATTCGGGTGGAAGACGACGCCCGCGTCGGCCAGCAGCTTGACCCGGCGACCGACGACGTCCTTTTCCAGCTTGAAGCCGGGGATGCCATAGACCAGCAGGCCGCCCATGCGGTCGTGACGGTCATAGACATGGACGGCGTAGCCCTTGGCGCGCAGCTCCTCGGCGGCGGCCAGCCCAGCGGGGCCGGCGCCGATGATGCCGACCGACTGGCCGTTTTCACGGGCGGGCGTGCGCGGCTTGACCCAGCCTTGCTCCCACGCGGTGTCGTTGATGTATTTCTCGACCGAACCGATGGTCACGGCGCCGTGGGTCGATTGCTCGATCACGCAATTGCCTTCGCACAGGCGATCCTGCGGGCAGATGCGGCCGCAGATTTCCGGGAAATTGTTGGTGGCCTGGCTGACCTCATAGGCCTCTTCCAAGCGACCTTCGGCGGTCAGCTTCAGCCAATCCGGGATGTTGTTGGAAACCGGGCAATGCACTTGGCAGAAGGGAACGCCGCACTGCGAGCAGCGGCTGGCCTGTTCGTCGGCGCGTTCGGTGGAGAAACGGGCGTAGATCTCGTTGAAGTCCTGGCGACGCTCCCCGGCGGAGCGTTTGTCGGGCATCGCCTGCGCGGTGTGCACGAAGCCCAACATCTTTTGGTTCGCCATGACCTCTGCTCCTGTTGCGTGGCGCCTCGCGCTTGCGGGCGGTCGCCTGACCGGGCGGCGTCGGGCAAGCCGGTGCGCCGTCGGCTGGGTTGAAACCGAACACCCGCGTTTGGGCGGGTCATCGTCATATAACGCATACCGCGCTGCGGCGGAAGCACAAAAAAGACGATAGGTATCGTTTGTTGACCTTTTCATACGCAAGCGGGTGCGAGGTTGGGCGTTTCCTCGATAAGAGGTAGAGATTGAAAGAAAATTAGTCCCAAATCGGACCTATGACCAAAAAGAGCCAGGAAACGCCGCGCGGTCGCCAAGTTTGCCCGCGCCTGTTATAAGCCGCCGCAAGCCCCCACCGCTCTCAAGGCGATTTGCCGCATGCTGATCGATCAATATCTCGACGCCATCCTGCTTGGCCTCGTCGAAGGCGTGACCGAGTTTCTGCCGGTCTCCTCCACCGGCCATCTGATCCTGCTGGACGAGTTGCTGGGCTTCAACGGCCCGCCCGGCAAAGTGTTCGAGGTGGTGATCCAGCTTGGCGCCATCCTGGCGATCTGCGTCGTCTATTTCTCCCGCCTGTGGGGCGTCGCCAGCGGGCTGAGGGGCGATCCCGCCGCCCGCCGATTCGTCGTGGCGGTGCTGCTGGCCTTTCTGCCCGCCATGGCGCTGGGGGCCGGGCTGCATGGCTATATCAAGAGCGTGCTGTTCAACCCCACCATCGTCAGTTTGGCGCTGATTGTCGGCGGCGTGGCGATTCTGCTGGTCGAGCGGGTGATCCCCCCGGCGCGCTACCACGCGATCGAGAGCTTTCCGGCGCCGCTGGCCCTGAAAATTGGGCTGTGCCAGTGTCTGGCGCTGATTCCCGGCGTGTCGCGGTCGGGCGCGAGCATTCTCGGAGCGCTGTTGATGGGGGTGGACCGCAAGGTGGCCGCCGAATTCTCTTTCTTCCTGGCGGTGCCGACCATGGCCGGGGCGACGGCCTATGATCTCTACAAGAATTGGCGGGGCATGAGCATCGACGATGGGGCCTTGATCGTCGTCGGTTTCGTCGTCGCCTTCGTCGCGGCGGCCCTGGTGGTCAAGACGCTGGTCGATTTCGTCGGACGCTACGGCTTCGCCCCGTTCGGCTGGTACCGGATCGTCGTCGGCGTGGCGATGCTGGCGCTGCTGTATCTGTGACCGAGCCGCTTACCCGGCGCGGAAACGAAAAAGCCCCGGTCGCGCGACCGGGGCTTTTTTCATGGGAACGAGGAGGGGCGACAAGCCTCAGTGCGCGCCGCCGGGAACCGTCGGGTTGCGACCGCCGACGATGAAGCGGGCGAGGTAGGTCGGGACGATGACCTCGCAAGACGACAGGGCGGTGATGCCCAGATCGGCGAAACCGGCGGCGGTTGGCGACACCACATTGTCGCGCTTGAGCAGCTCGACCTGATCGCGGGTCAGCGCCGGGGCCAGGACCGGAATTTTTTCCAGGATGCCGCCCAGCGTTTCGGCGACGTTCCAGGGAACCGGGACGAGGCAGCGGCTGCGGTGAACCTCTTTCAGGGTCAGTTCCAGCAGCTCCTTGAAGCTGTAGGCGCGCGGGCCGCCCAGCTCGAAGGCGTGGCCCTTGGCGCTGTCGAGGTCGAGCGCCGCCATGATGGCGTCGGCGACGTCGCCGACATAGACCGGCTGGAAGCGGGTCTTGCCGCCGCCAATCAGCGGCAGGGCCGGGGCGATCTGCGCCATCGCGGCGAACTTGTTGAAGAAGCCATCCTCCGGGCCGAAGACGATGCTGGGGCGCAGGATCGTCGCGGTGGGGAGGGCGGCGAGGACGGCCTGCTCGCCCGCCGCCTTGGAGCGGGCGTAGGAGGACGGCGATTTGGCGTCGGCCCCCAGCGCCGAGATCTGCACCAGACGCCCCACGCCGTTGGCGGCGGCCAAACGGGCGACGCGCCCGGCGGTGTCGACATGGGCGGCTTGGAAGGTCTGGCGGCCCCGCTCATAGAGGACGCCGATCAGGTTGATGGCGACGTCGGCGCCCTGCAAGGCGCGGGCGACCGACTCATCCTTGGATGTGTCGGTGGCGAAGGGAACGATCTGGCCGACCGCGCCCGCCGTCTTCAGAAACGCCGCCTTGCTGGGGTTGCGGGTGGCGATGCGTACGACGGCGCCCGTCTTGGCGAGCCGCCGGATCAGGTGGCGGCCAATGAAGCCCGAGCCGCCGAACACCGTGATAACCTGAGTGCGAAAGGACATCGACCGTCTCCCCGTGCTGATGGCGTCTTGCTGATGGCGTCTTGCGGATCGCAGGGCCACACGACCACGCGCCGACCAGCGTGCTGCGCCATGAATTCCGCGCATGCTTATAACGAAAGCCCCGGCGCGAGGCTAGCCCTCCCGCCAGTGGGGGAAACGCGATGTTCCGGCGGTGGGGCGGGCGGATTGTCGCGGGGGCTTCGCGTGGTCGATTCAGAAAAATGCAACGTGGCTGAAAATAGATGTTGACGCATCCCGGCCCGGCCATTAGAAAACCGCCCACACCGAACACCGAAGCCCAGGTGGCGGAATTGGTAGACGCGCAGGTTTCAGGTACCTGTGGCAGAAATGTCGTGGAAGTTCGAGTCTTCTCCTGGGCACCATTTCTTGATACCCGGCTGCGCCGCATGCACAACGCCTTCTTCGGAAAGCAACGTGCAGAGCGGCGTTCGTCGTTTCTAGGGTCCGTGGCCGGGGGCCTTACCCTTCCGGGAAGCGACCATGTCCATTGATCTTCACATCGGCGACCTGCCGGACGGCCTTGACCTTGCCGCTGTGGCGCGCGACCACGCCATCGCCATCGACACTGAGACGATGGGGCTGAACCCCCACCGCGACCGGCTGTGTCTGGTCCAGCTCTCGACCGGCGAGGGCGACGCCCATCTGGTGCAGTTCTGCAAGGGCGAGTATGACGCGCCGAATCTGAAGCGCCTGCTGACCGACCCGAACGTCACCAAGCTGTTCCACTTCGCCCGCTTCGACGTGGCGGTGATGAAGGCCTATCTGGGCATCACCTGCCAGCCGGTCTATTGCACCAAGGTCGCCTCCAAGCTGGTGCGCACCTTCACCGACCGCCATGGTCTGAAGGATCTGAGCAAGGATCTGCTGGGCGTCGAGATGTCCAAGCAGCAGCAATCGTCGGATTGGGGCGCGGATGAGTTGAACGCCGAGCAGATGAAGTACGCCGCGTCGGACGTTCTCCACCTGCACGATCTGAAGGCCAAGCTGGACGTCATGCTGGCGCGCGAAGGCCGCACCCATCTGGCCAAGGCCTGCTTCGACTTCCTGCCCGCGCGCGGCGAGCTGGATCTGGGCGGCTGGGAAATCCCGGACATTTTGGCGCACTGACCCTTACGCTTTTTGCGCTTTGCGCGCAGGGACGGGAGCGCGGCAACCTATCGCTCGGGGCTGGGTTTGACCCAGCGCCCGACGGTGGGCATACTGCCCGCGCGGAGCTTGCCGGGATTGCTCCCGGCCTCCGCCGCCTGCGTTCCTTTGCCGAAGGCCTTGCGCGTCCATGACCAGCCTGATGAATGAGGTCGCGGAGTTGACCACCGATTTGACCAGCCGCCTTGCCGATCCGGCGTCCACGGGCCAAGCGTCCACGGGCCAAGCGTCCACGGACCAAGCCTCTTTGAACGCCAGCCCGCGCAGCCCCGCCGAGGATCTCGCCTGCGCCGCCCGCGTGTTGCGAACGGAGGCCGAGGCGCTGACCGCGCTGGCCGATGGATTGAACGGCGCGTTCCTCCAGGCGCTCGACCTCATCACCGGCATCCAGGGCCGGGTGATCGTCACCGGCATGGGCAAATCGGGCCATGTCGCCCGCAAGATCGCGGCGACGCTGGCCTCGACCGGCACCCCGGCTTTCTTCGTCCATCCTGGCGAGGCCAGCCACGGCGATCTCGGCATGATCGCCAAGATCGACGCGGTGGTGGCGCTGTCCAACTCCGGCGACACGCACGAGCTGTCGGACATCATCGCCTACACCCGCCGTTTCGACATTCCGCTCATCGGCATGACGCGCCGGGAAAGCTCGGCGCTGGCCGAACAGTCGGACGTCGCGTTGATCCTGCCGCCGGCGCCGGAAGCCTGCCCGCTGGGGCTGGCGCCGACCACCTCGACCACCATGATGCTGGCGCTGGGCGACGCTCTGGCGGTGGCCTTGCTGGAGCGTCGCGGCTTCTCCGCCGCCGATTTCCGCGAGTTCCATCCCGGCGGGCAGCTTGGCCGGGCGCTGCTGAAGGTGACGGACGTCATGCACAAGGGCGACGGGCTGCCGCTGTGCCGCCTTGATTCGCCGCTGTCCGACGTCATCTTTGAGATGACGGCCAAACGGCTGGGCTGCGTCGGCGTCACCGACGAGGCGGGGGCGTTGGTCGGCATCATCACCGATGGCGATGTGCGCCGCCATCTGGCCCCCGAACTGCTGGCCGAACGCGCCGACAGCATCATGTCGCCCCGACCCAAGACAATCCGCCCCAAGGCGCTGATCGTCGAGGCGCTGCGGGTGATGAACGAGAAACAGATCACCACCTTGTTCGTGATCGAGGCCGACCGGCCGCTGGGGATCGTGCACATCCACGATTGCCTGCGGATGGGCGCGGCCTGACCCGCTGGAACAGGAAGGCCACCGCATGACCACCGACGATCCAGGGACCGGCGACCGTCACAGCGCCGAACGCGTCGGCTCGGTCCTGGCCGCCGCCAAGCGGGTCCATCGCCGCCGCGACACCCGCCCGGTCAGCCGTTTGTACAGTCGTTTCGTCACCGGAATGAAGTTTTTCCTGCCGGTCGCGGCCTTGTCTTTGGTGGCGGTTCTGGCGGCGTGGCCGTCGTTGAACAACGTGCCGACTCCGCGCATCGCCGCCGACAAGGGGCAGACGGAAATGCTCAAGCCGCGCTATTTCAGCGTGGACGAGCACAACCAACCCTTTTCCCTGGTCGCCAAACAGGCCGACAAATCCGCCGACCAGCCCGACATCGTGCTGCTCGATTTGCCGGAAGCCGAATTGACGGAGACCGGCGGCACTTGGGTGACGATCCGCTCCGACAAGGGGTGGTACAATCAAGTGACGGGCATCCTGCTGATGCGCGGCCATGTCCGCTTCATGCGCGACGACGGCAGCGAGTTCACGACGGAAGAGGCGGAAACCGACATCCGCAAGGGCGACGCTTGGGGGCAGGCCCACGTCGTCGGGCAGGGGCCGCAGGGCGAAATCAACGCCAAGGGCTTTCGCATGACCGACCATGGCAAAACCGTGGTCTTCCTCAATCAGTCCAAGGCCGAGGTTCAGGCGGCAGAGCGTCCGGGAGGAACGAAGCGGTGATGCAGCGATGGGGCAAACCGGGGGCGGGCGCCGCCGGACGGGGCAAGGCGGATGGTTTCGCGCGCGCTCTTCGCGCCGCCGGGCTGGTCTTGGGTCTTGGGGCCGGGCTGATTGGCGGCGCCGCGTCCGCTCTGGCCCAGGGGCTGCCGGGCATGACGGCGGGCAAAACCCCGGTCGAGGTCAACGCCGATCAGGCCATCGAATGGCACCAGGACGTCCGCGCCTATGTGGCGCGCGGCAACGCCTCGGCCAAGCGCGGCGAGTCGACGGTGTTCGCCGACGTGCTGACCGCCTATTACCGCGAGGTTCCCGGCAAGGGCAACGAGGTCTTCCAACTGGTCGCCGAAGGATCGGTGCGCGTGGTCAGCCCGACCCAGCAGGTGTTTGGCGACCATGGCGTCTATGACATTGACCGGCAGATCGCCGTCGTCACCGGCAAGGCGCTGAAGCTCATCACCACCAAGGACGTCGTCACCGCCCGCGACAGCCTGGAATATTACGAGGCGCGGGAGTTGACGGTGGCGCGCGGCGACGCGGTGGCGGTGCGTGGCGCCGACCGCATGCGCGCCGACGTGCTGATCGGCCAGTTGAAGAAAATGCCGGACGGCTCGACCCAGATGGAACGCATCGACGGATCGGGCAACGTCGTGGTGACGACGACCACCGACGTCGCGGTGTCGGACAAGCTGGTCTATTCAATCGCCGACAACGTCGCGGTTCTGATCGGCAACGTGAAGATCACGCGCGGCGAAAACCAGATCAACGGCGAATCCGCCGAAATGAACATGACGACCAAGGTCAACCGGGTCATCGCCGGCCCCAGCGCCGGGCGGGTCAACGGTCTGTTGATTTCCGGGCAGAAGCCGGACGCCGATGGCGGCAAGACTCCCCCGAAGCCCGCAGACGGTAAAAAGCCGTGACCCAACCGACCCGCAACGCCCCCAGCGCGCCCGCGCCGGGGGAGGGATTGATCGCCCACCATCTCGGCAAGTCCTTTAAGAAGCGGCCCGTCGTCCGCGACGTGTCAATCAGCGTCCAGCGTGGCGAGGCGGTGGGGCTGCTCGGCCCCAACGGGGCGGGCAAGACGACCTGCTTCTACATGATAACCGGCCTGATCGCCGCCGATTCCGGCTCCATCACCTTGGATGGGCAGGACATCACGGCGCTGCCGATGTACCGCCGCGCCCGTCTGGGCATCGGCTATCTGCCGCAAGAGGCCTCGATCTTCCGAGGCATGACGGTGGAGAACAACATCCGCTCGGTGCTGGAGGTGGTGGAGAGCGACCGCGACGCCCGCGAGGCGATGCTGGACGAGCTGCTGGCCGAATTCTCCGTCACCCACCTGCGCCGCGCCCCAGCGCTGGCCCTGTCGGGCGGCGAGCGGCGGCGTGTGGAGATCGCCCGCGCGCTGGCCGGTCAGCCGCATTTCATCCTGTTGGACGAGCCGCTGGCGGGTATCGACCCCATCGCCGTCAACGACATCCGCGAGTTGGTCGGGCATCTGCGCGACCGGGGCATCGGCGTGCTCATCACCGATCACAACGTGCGTGAGACATTGGATCTTGTGGATCGGGCATACATCTTGCACGATGGTGTGGTACTAATGGAAGGCGGGCCGACGGAGATTGTGGCGCACGAGGATGTGCGCCGGGTCTACCTCGGCGACCGATTCAGCCTCTAGCCTTCGGTTTCTCCCCCATGGCGCTCGCACAACGGCTCGATCTTCGACAAGCTCAAACCCTGGTGATGACGCCGCAGTTGCAGCAGGCGATCAAGCTGCTGCAACTGTCGAACATCGAGCTGTCGGATTTCGTGGACCGTGAGATCGAGCAGAACCCCCTGCTGGAACGGGAAACCGGCCCGACCGACGGCGGCAGCGACCCCGTGTCGAACGGCGAGTCTCCCGGCGGTCTGGACGGGCCGGGCGGTGGGCCGGGTGGCGGATCTGGGGATGGTCTGGAATTTGGCGGCACGCTGGCCGAAAGCCTGAACGGACGCGACGACGGGCCGGGCCTGCCGCCGTCCGACGGGCGGACCCGCGACACGGTGGAGATGACCTCGTCGGACACGATGGGGTCGCCGTCGGAGTCGCCGCTCGACACCGATTTCGAGAATGTCTATGCCGACGACCGCTTTTCCGACGGCTCGGACGGCGGCAACGAGGTTTATGGCTCCTACAACGATCGCGGCGGGCGCAGCGGCTTCGAGGACGACGACTCGAATCTGGAAGCGACGCTGACCGGCGAAAAGAGCCTGCGCGAGCATCTGACCGAACAGCTCAAGATCGATTTGCCCGACCATGGCGACCAGCTCATCGGGCTGGCGCTGATCGACATGCTGGACGGGGCGGGCTGGCTGGTCGGCTTCGACGCCGGGATCCTGGCCGAACAGCTTGGCTGCACCGTGGAGCGGGTGGAACGGGTGCTGGCGGCCTGCCAGCGCTTCGACCCGGCGGGCATCTTCGCCCGCTCGCTGAAGGAATGTCTGGCGATCCAACTGCGCGAAAAGAACCGGCTGGATCCGGCGATGGAGGCGCTGCTCGACAATTTGGACCTTCTGGCCGCGCGCAACCTCGCCGCCATCATGAAGGTCTGCGGGGTGGACGCCGAGGATGTCGCCGACATGGTGTCGGACATCCGCAAGCTGAACCCGAAACCGGCGATGCTGTTCGACCACACGCCCGCCCAGTTGGTGACGCCCGACATCCTGATGCGGGCCAACCCCGGCGGCGGCTGGCTGATTGATCTCAACCCCGACACGCTGCCGCGCGTGCTGGTCAACCACCGCTATTTCGCCAAGATCTCCACCGTCGCCAAGAACAAGACCGACAAGGAATATCTGACCGAGAAATTCCAATCGGCCAACTGGCTGGTCAAATCGCTGCACCAGCGCGCCACCACCATCCTGAAGGTGGCCAGCGAGATCATCCGCCAGCAGGACGCCTTTTTCATCCATGGCGTCTCGCATCTGAAGCCGCTCATCCTGCGCGACATCGCCGAGGCCATCGGCATGCACGAAAGCACGGTCAGCCGGGTGACGACCAACAAGTTCATGGCGACCCAGCGCGGCGTGTTCGAGCTGAAGTATTTCTTCACCTCCTCCATCCAGGGCGCCGATGGTCAGGCGGCCCATTCCGCAGAAGCGGTTCGGCACCGCATCAAAACCATGATCGACGCCGAAAAGGCCGAAGACGTTCTGTCGGACGACAAACTTGTCGATATCCTCCGCGCGGAGGGGATCGACATTGCGCGAAGGACCGTCGCGAAGTATCGTGAAGCTATGAAAATACCGTCATCGGTGCAGAGACGGCGTGCCAAGATGTCACGCATGTAGCCAGACCTTGGAATTGTGGGGTTTGTTGACAGCCCAAACATCCATCACTATGGTCCCGCCCCGCACGTGGCGGCCCGCCGTCTTTACACCGTCCCCAGCGGACCAATTTTTTGGAAACGTTCCAACATGCAACTGACCGTCAAAGGCAAGCAGCTTGACGTGGGCGATGCCCTGCGCACCCATGTGGCCGATAGCCTGAACGCCGTGGTCGGCAAGTACTTCAACAAGCCGATCGAAGCGAACGTCGTCCTGACCAAGGACGCGCATCTGTACAAGGCCGACATCCAGGTCCATGTGGGCCGTGGCATCGTCCTGCAAAGCGCGTCCGACGCGACGGAGCCGTATCCGGCGTTCGACACCGCGTGCGACAAGCTGGCCAAGCGCCTGCGCCGCTACAAGAGCCGCCTGCGCGACCACCACACCGACAACGGCGCCGCCGAGGTCATCCCCGCCCGCTACCAGATTCTGGAAGCCGAGGCCGAGGATCACCAGGAAGAGGCTCCGGTCGACGCGGCCCCGCAGCCGATGGTCGTCGCCGAGATGGAAACCACCATCGCCACCCTGTCGGTCAGCGAGGCGGTGATGCGCCTTGAACTGGCCCAGGCCCCGGCGCTGATGTTCCACAACGGCGCGCATGGCCGCCTGAACATGGTCTACCGTCGCGCCGACGGCAACATCGGCTGGGTCGACCCGGCGGAGAAGGCCGGCGCCTGACCCCAGGCGCTGACCCCCGGCTCGAAGCGTCATGCTCGATCTCATCACGGCGCACGCCATTCTCCCGCACCTCAAGGCCGGCAACAAAAAGCAGGCCTTGCAGGAGCTGGCGCGCAAAGCGTCCGAGCTGACCGGACAGCCCGAACGGCTGATTTTCGACGTCCTTTTGGACCGCGAGCGGCTGGGCACGACCGGCGTGGGGCATGGCATCGCCATTCCCCACGGCAAACTGTCCAGCCTCGACCGCGTCCACGGCGTCTTCGCCCGTTTGGAACGGCCCATCGATTTTGACGCCATCGATGAGCAGCCGGTCGATTTGATTTTCCTTCTTCTCGCCCCCGACCAGTCGGGCGCGGACCATCTGAAGGCGCTGGCCCGCGTGTCGCGCCTGCTGCGCGATCAAGCCGTGTGTGAAAAACTGCGCGGCGCGCAATCGGGCGACGCGATTTTCGCCCTGCTGACTCAGAACGAGGCCAGCCCCGCCGCCTAACGGGCGCTCTCCCCACCGGAATTCCGTCAAAGGGCCGCCGCATCCGTCGCGCGGCCTTTTTCTTTGGGCGCGGTGGCGCGGGGCGCTGACGTGGGTTAGACTGCGGGGCATGACGAACGCGCTCCGCAAGTTTTGGATCTCTCCAGACGAGTATCTGGCCGCCGAACAGCGGGCGGAGGTTCGCCACGAGTATGTCGATGGCGAGGTCTTCGCCATGGTCGGGGCGAGTCTGCGGCACGCGCGGATCGTGGCGCGTTTCGGCCACGCTATTCGACAAGCCGCGCTGCGTCGTGGGTGCGACGCCTTTTACAACGACGTGAAGGTTCGCGTCGATGCGGCGAACGCCTATTATTACCCCGACGTGGTGGCGACCTGCGCGGCGGATGAGGACCCTTACGTGGTCAAGGATCCGGTCCTGATCGTCGAGGTGCTGTCCGACAGCACAGAGGCCATCGACCGCCGGGAAAAGCGCGCCAACTACCAGAAAATCCCCAGCCTGCGGGAAATTGTTCTGGTGGCGCAGGACGACCGCCGGGTCGAGATTTACCGCCGAGACGGCGCCCATTGGGGGGCCGACATCGTGACCGAGGGCGACGTCGCCCTGACCTCGCTGGACCTCGCCCTGCCGCTGGACGCGCTTTACGAGGATTGAGCGCCGCGCGCTGACCGCGCGCTTACCGTCCGAGCACCCGCGTGATGAAAGCGGCGGCGGCGTCGCGGGATTGGGGGCTGTTCAGGATCGTGTGCTTGTCGGACGACAGGGCGATGATCGTCGCGTCCTTGTGCGCCTTCAGCGCTTCGCCGCAAGTGCCTTTGACGGGGTAGGGCGCGTTCCACGGGTTTTCTGGCGAGAAATACGGGTCGCGCGTGGCGATCACGCTCAGCACCGGGGTGTCGGTCGGCACCGCCGTTTTCGGGGCCTCGACGAAATAATTGGCTTCGCAGCTCCAGGAATAGATCAGGCGGGCCAGCGGCTGCGGATCGCTCAGCCGGGCGACCGGCACCGCGCCTTCGCTGGTTCCGGCGATCAGGATCCGCGCCGGATCGACCCAGGGCAGCGCCTTGGCCTGGGCCAGCGCGTGCTCCAATTCGGCCAGGCGCAGGCTGTGCACCCGCTCGTACACCGCGACGTCGATGGGGGAGTTGTAGGTTAGGCGGTTGGGGATGGCCAGGCTGTCGGGGGCGATGGAGGGCAAGCCCAGACGCTCCGCCAACCAGCGTTGATGCTCGCCGACGAAGGGGGCCAAGCCGCTGGACCCGTGCATCAGGATGACCAGGGGCGACCGCGCCGCCGCCGCCGCGCCGATGGCGGACGGGGCGTCGCGCAGCGCGCCTTGCCACAGCGCCCCGCCGGTCAGCGCGGGCGGCAGAACCAGACTGGCCCCGGCCCAACTGCGGGCCAGATTGTCGGGGCTGGGCGACAGCTCGGACCCCTGGATTTTGCCCTGGGGCTGCTGCGCCCCCGCCGGAACCCCGGCCGCCAGCCACAGGGCCAACCCGACCAACCCGACAACCGCGAGTCTCCGCATGATGACGCTCCTTCCGATGACGCTTCGCCGCCGCTCAGCATCCCTGGTCGGAACCGCATCGACAACGCTCAAATCAATGCGTTATTGTTGTTGAACCAGCCGCCAACCGCCGCAAACCAGCAAGGAGCGCGCGATGCGCAACCGCCGCCCGACCCTGGTCGAACTGGAAGCCCTGCGGGCGACCATCGCCAACGGCACCACCGCCGGGGCCGCCCAGCGGCTGGGCTGTTCGCAATCCTCGGTCAGCCGCGCCTTGGCCCTGCTGGAGGCGCGGTTGGGCGTGCCGCTGTTCGAGCGGGCCGGACGCCTGATCCGCCCAACCGCCGAGGCGCTGGCGATCAACGACGAGTTGGACGACGTGTTCCACGCGCTGGACCGCGTCGCCTCGGGCCTTGCGGCGGGTCCGGCGGCGGGGCGCCTGACGGTGGCGGCCCCGCCCGCCTTCGCCCTGGCGCTGCTCAGCCGCGCCGCCGCCCGCTTCCGCGCCGTCCACGCCCAGATTGTCCTTCAGGTCGAGGTGGTCGGCTCCGACGCCGTCGTCGCGCTGGTGGCGGAGGGGCGGGCCGATCTGGGCGTGACCGACAGCGCGCCGCTGCATTCCGGCGTCCGGCTGGAACCGTTCCGCCTGTCCGCCCTGGCCTGCGTTCTGCCGTCGGGCCACCCGCTGGCGGAATCGCCGACGCTGCGGCCCGCCGATCTGGCGGACACGCCCGCCATCGCCCTGACGCGCCGCCATTCCATGCGCGCGCGGATCGACCGCCTGTTCGCCGAGGCGGGCGTCGAACGCCCGCTGGCGGCGGAAACCTCCACGGCGATTTCGGCCCTGGAACTGGTCCGCGCCGGGCTGGGCGTGGCGGTGATGAACCCCTTCCCGCTGGCCGACGACGCCGACCCAACCCTGCGCTGGCGCCCGTTTGAACCGACCCTGGAGTACCGAAGCTGCTGCGTCCTGCCCGCCGCCGCTCCCCCCACCCCGAACGCCCGCCGCTTCCAAAAACTGCTGAACGGTCTGACCCGCGCCGACCGCTGGTCCCGCCCGGCGTGAGGGGGGATGCGATCACGCGGGCCGTGTGGGGCCTTTTTCGGATGTGGGGCGCGCGGTGCGGGGTGGGGTGGGCGGTGGCGGCGCGCTGGGGGGAGTGGCTGGTGTTTCTCCCCTTCCTGGCTTGAGGATCTCAATGACGCGGCCAACGGGTTCCGCACCCGGCAAGAAGCGCCAGATTCCTTCGATGGGGAGGGACAGAGCAAGGAACAAGCACGCCACCGGCGGAATGCTCACGATGGAAACTGCAATTGCTCCTGCTGTCTTTTTCACCAGTTCCGGATACAGTTGTCCCCGAACATCTTTGGAGAATTGATGCAATTTTTCGGCGAGGGGGCGTGACAGTCCCTTTCCAGAGAGCAACAGGGTCTTGAGGAAATTGTGGACGGTCACACCGAACATCGCGGTGCGACGCTTTTTCAATTCCCCGTCCGCCGATTCGGCGCTTTCTTCCGACAGAGTGTCAAACGCGGCCCGCACGTCCGGCCCGATGATGTCCGCGTCCTTTATGCCATCGCGCAGCGCGTTCAGGTTGGTCAGCAGTGTGGCGGCGCTGTCGGTGGTCAGGCCACGCGCCAACAGCTCCACGTCCCGCCGCCACAGTTCGGGCAAGCACTGGCACAAGCGTCGGGCGGTTTCGGCAAGGTCGTCCAAATCCGACAGGACGCCCGATGACAGTTCCGCCTTATCTTCCGGGTTGTCGAGCCTTTGGACAAGGCGTTCCACCGTGATGGTGCGCGAATCCACCACCGCCGGGCGCAAGTCGGCAGCGCGTTCGGTCAGCGCCTTCCGCAGCTTGCCGACCTTGCGGGCGATGTCGGGATCGACGTTGCTCCGGGCGAGATGGTCGAGCAGGCTGTCCGCCTTCTCGCGCGTCTCGTCCAGGTAATCCTGAGCAATCCCGCCATCCTCGGGCAGAGCGTCCGGCGGCAGAACCTCCATGCGCCCGTCGCGCCAGTCGAATTGATAGGGAGCGGGTTGCTGGCCGGGGAGTTGGTCGAGGGCTTCGGTGAGTTGGGTGGGGAGGTCTTCGGCAAGTGGTTTCGGCGCGGTTTCCTCCTCCGCCAGCCACCGCGCGATGTCGGTGTTGATGTCCAGGGCGGGACGCTTCCACCACTCGTTTGGTTGGGTGGCGATGCGCTTTGTCAGGTCGTCGCTGAACAGATCGCGGGGCGCGGTCTGCGGATCAAAGGGAGCGACCGCTTCATACCATCGGATCCAAGGCTGATAGCGGTTGTCTGCGGCGAAAGGGCTGTGTTTGAAGCTTTGCCAATCCGCTTGAAGCGATTGTGGGGCATTTTCATGCCAGAGCGGTTGTCCCGCCAATCTTGTGGCGTGGCTGGAGTTGTCGGCTTTGCCTTGCGATTCCAGCCACGCCGCATCATGGGCAATCTGCTTGAAGATGCTGGCATAGGCGGCGTCGGCGGCATAGGCGGGTTCGGCGGCGTAGGCGGCGTCTGCGTAGGCGTCCTCGGCGGCGTAGGCGGCGTAGGCGGCGTAGGCGGCGTCGGCATCGCAGGCGGCGGAGCGGGTGGGGGCGGCGGCGCGAGCGGCGTAGGCAGCGTAGGCGGCGTTGTGGGCGTCCTTGGCGGCACGGGCGGCGGCGGCGTCGATATCACGGGACGGGTATTTGTGTACAGTCCAGGACAGACAGCATGCCCGAAAGACAGAGGCGATGAGAATGGCTCTCTGATCGTTCCGGCCCGGATTTTCTTCCAATTTTATTCCACGGCCAATCATCGGCAGCATGCGCAGAGCAATGCGGATGGCGATGATCTGTGACCAAGCGATGGGCTTGTCTTTCAGCCAATGCCTCAACTCGGTGGAATTGTTCAGCCTCAATTCTTCAGCCATGCACCGTCCACCGCAATCGTCGTCACAAGCTTTGCGATTGTGGTGCGCGTCAGCTCCAGGCGGCGCGCGCGTCACTGCGCAAAGCGATGCTCGGAAAATAGCAAACCACCGAAGTGAACTCTACCGAGAAAGGCGGAGCGGTAGCGTGCGCCGATCATCGCCCTCTCCCGTCTCGGGAGAGGGAGGGGACCCACGAAGTGGGGAGGGTGAGGGGGTGTCCGAAAGGCCAGAACCGCATGGCCTCTTGGATCACCCCTCACCCTTCCCACCGCTTCGCGGCGGGTCCCGAAGTCGCTCGCAAGTCTCGCGACGGCCTTGCGCCTACGATCGCCTTCGGCGCTCGTCCGGCCTTTGGCCGTCGGCTCCATGCCCTCTCCCAAAGGGAGAGGGCCGATCCTCGTCTCACACCCGCTCCGCCCACCCCATGTAATTCACGCCCAGATCCCGCGCGTTCAGTTTGAATTCGTCGGTCAGCGGGTTGTAGGTCACGCCGGTCAGGTGGCGCATGTCCAGGCCGTGGGCGCGGACGGCGGCGGTCAGTTCGGAGGGGCGGAGGAATTGCCGCCAATTGTGGGTGCCGCGCGGCAGCCAGCGCAGGACATACTCCGCCCCGACGATGGCCATGGCGAAGCTTTTCGGCGTGCGGTTCAGGGTGGCCAGGAACAGGACGCCGCCCGGCGCCAGCAGGTCGGCGCAGGATTTGACGAACAGATTCACGTCGGCGACATGCTCGATCACCTCCATCGCCAGAACCACGTCGAACCGCTCGCCCGACGCGGCGAGGCTTTCCGCCGTGGTCGCGCGGTAATCGACCGTCGCGCCGCTTTCGGCGGCGTGGGTGGCGGCGGTCTTGATGTTCTTGTCCGACGCGTCCACCCCGACCACGCTCGCGCCCATGCGGGCGAAGGGTTCCGACAGCAGGCCGCCGCCGCAACCGATGTCCACCACCCGCAACCCGTTCAGCGGGCTGGGGGCCAGCGGGTCGCGGCCCAGACGCTGGCACACCGCGTCGCGGATGTAGGTCAGGCGCAGCGGGTTCAGCCGGTGCAGCGGGCGGAATTTGCCGGTGGGATCCCACCATTCGGCGGCGATGGCGGAAAAGCGGGCGACGTCCGCCGGGTCAACCGTGCTGGCGCCCACCTTGTTTGCGCCGGGCGTGCTGGCGCTCAGAACGGCGTCGGGGGCGGGCGTCGTTGGCGTGGTTCCGGCGGTCGCGGTCATTGGTTGAGGATTCCATAACAGAGGGACGGTTGGCATGCGGGGCAACCTTGCCTCGCTGTGAGCGAGAGAGTATGGATACGCCGCCCCGCGCCGGCAACGGTAGAGCGGGGGTGCCGCACGCCGCCTTTTTCCACGCGCCATGACAACGCGATGGGGGCGGCCAGAGATTTGGTGTGAGGTATGGCGCGGATCGTCCTGAAATTCGGAGGCACGTCGGTCGGCGACATCGACCGCATCAAAAACGTGGCTCGCAAGGTGGAGCAGGAAGTCAAGGCGGGCCATCAGGTGGCCGTCGTCGTGTCGGCGATGTCCGGCGTGACCAACCAGCTCGTCAAATACTGCAACGAGATCGACAAGCTGCACGACGCCCGCGAATACGACGCGGTGGTCGCCTCGGGCGAGCAAGTGACCTCCGGTCTGCTGGCCATCGCCTTGCAGTCCATCGGCATTCCGGCGCGCTCCTGGGCGGGCTGGCAGATTCCGATCTACGCCGACGACACGCACAGCAAGGCGCGCATCGTCTCCATCGACACCACCCAGATGGAAAAATCCATGCAGACCGGCGAAGTCGCCGTGGTCGCCGGATTCCAGGGCGTGACGAAGGACGGCCGCATCGCCACGCTGGGCCGTGGCGGCTCCGACACCTCGGCGGTGGCGCTGGCGGCGGCGGTGAAGGCCGACCGTTGCGACATCTACACCGACGTGGACGGCGTCTACACCACCGACCCGCGCATCGTGACCAAGGCCAGGAAGCTCAACAAGATCACCTATGAGGAGATGTTGGAGCTGGCCTCGCAAGGCGCGAAGGTGCTTCAGACGCGCTCGGTCGAGATGGCGATGAATCACCGCGTGCGCGTGCAGGTGCTGTCGAGCTTCGAGGCGGCTGCGGGCAGCTCGCTTCCCGGAACCCTGGTTGTTGACGAGGACGAGATCGTGGAAAAGGAAGTTGTGAGCGGCATCGCCTACAGCCGCGACGAGGCGAAGATCACTTTGGTCGGCGTCTCCGATCAACCCGGCGTCGCCGCCAGCATCTTCGGCCCGCTGACCGACGCCGCCGTCAACGTCGACATGATCGTTCAGAACGTGTCGGAAGACGGCAAATCCACCGACATGACCTTCACCGTCGGCAAGGCCGACATCGCCCGCGCCGTCAAGGTGCTGGAGGATGAGCAGGCGACGCTGAAGTACAAGCGCATCGCGTCGGACGCCAACGTCGTCAAGGTGTCGGTGATCGGCGTCGGCATGCGCAGCCATGCGGGCGTCGCCCAACGCATGTTCAAGGCGCTGGCCGACAAGGGCATCAACATTCAGGTCATTTCCACCTCGGAAATCAAGATCTCGGTCCTGATCGCCGAGGAGTACGCGGAGCTGGCGCTGCGCGCCCTGCACACCGCCTATGGCCTGGACGCCGCCTGATCGCGGCGTCGAGGAAGAGAGAGGATTTGAGTCGGCCATGACCGAAACGACGGCGCGGGCGCGGCTCGATCAGCTTTGGGCGCGCGGCTGCGCCTTTCTCGGCACGCGCACCGCCGTGATGGGCGGGGCGATGAGCTGGGTGTCGGAACGCCATCTGGTGGCGGCGATTTCCAATGCGGGCGGGTTCGGGGTGTTGGCCTGCGGGTCGATGCCGCCGGACGCGCTGGCGGCGGAGATCGCGGCCACCAAGGCGCTGACCGACAAGCCGTTCGGCGTCAACCTCATCAACATGCACCCAGACCTGAACCGGCTTCTTGACGTTTGCCGGGAACAGGCGGTCGGCCATGTCGTCATCGCCGGGGGCTTTCCGTCCAGCGCCACGCTGGCCCGCATCAAGGATGGCGGGGCCAAGGCGATGGCCTTCGCGCCGACGCTGGCCAGCGGGCGGCGCATGGTCAAGCTCGGCGCCGACGCCCTGGTGATCGAGGGGACGGAGGCGGGCGGCCACATCGGCCCGGTCTCCACCACCGTTTTGGCGCAAGAGATTTTGCCTGACCTGCGCGAGGCTCCGGTGTTCGTCGCGGGCGGCATCGGGCGCGGCGAGGCGATCGTCGCCTATCTGGAATTGGGCGCGTCGGGGGTGCAGGTCGGCACCCGTTTCGTCTGCGCCACCGAATCCATCGCGCATCCCAATTTCAAGAAATCCTTCATCCGCGCCTCGGCCCGCGACGCCCAGGCGTCGGTGCAGCTTGATCCGCGATTCCCGGTGATTCCGGTGCGCGCGCTGGCCAACGCGGGCAGCGCGGCCTTTCTGGAATTCCAGCGCACGGTGATCGCCCGCGTCGATGGCGGCGAGCTGACGCGCGACGAAGGCTTGCTGGAGATCGAACATTTCTGGGCGGGCGCGCTGCGCCGCGCGGTGATCGACGGCGACGTGGAGTTTGGCTCTTTGATGGCCGGGCAGAGCGTCGGCCTCGTCACCCGCGAACAGCCGGTCGCCGACATCCTGGCCGAATTGATCGCCCAGGCCGAAACGGCGCTGGCGGGGCGCCATGGGGTTGGGGCATCGTTGACTTCTTCGGTCCCGGATCGGGCGATGGCCTCGCCCTCGGTTCTGGGAGCGGTGTGACGATGGGCAGCGGCTTCGACACAGCAGCCGGAGGGTAGAGGATGGGCGGTATATTCGACGGCGCCTCGTCGCGGCGTTTGCTGGCCTCGCTGCGCGACATCATGGCCGGGTCGGGAACCGGGCAGGAGCGGCTTGACAAGATCGTCTCGCTGATCGCGGCGGAGATGAAGGCCGACGTCTGTTCCTGCTACGTCATGCGCGCGGGCGAGGTGCTGGAGCTGTTCTCGACCGAGGGTCTGAACAAAACCGCCGTCCACAACACCCGCCTGCGGGTCGGCGAGGGCATCGTCGGCTACATCGCCAGCCACGCCCGCCCGGTGGCGCTCGACAACGCGCCCTCGCACCCCAGCTTCGCCTACCGCCCGGAAACCGGCGAGGATCCCTTCCTGTCGCTGGCGGGCGTCCCGATCCTGCGCGGCAGCAAGGTGCGCGGCGTGCTGGTGATCCAGCACAAGGACCGCCGGGGCTATGTCGAGGAGGAGGTCGAAACCCTCCAGACCATCGCCATGGTGGTGGCCGAGCTGGTCGCCCAGAGCGAGCTGGTCAGCCCGTCGGAGGTCTCGACCACCGGCGATCCGGTGCTGCTGCCCGCCCGCCTGTCCGGCACGGCGATGAGCGCCGGTCTGGCGATGGGGCTGGCGGTGATCCACCGCCCGCAACTGACCATCCGCCAGATGGTCGCCGAAGACGCCGAAGCGGAGTTGGAACGCTTCAACGCCGCGCTCGTCACCATGCACAGCGCCATCGACGATCTGTTGGAGGCGGCGACGCTGGCGGGCTTGGGCGAGCCGCGCGACATTCTGGAAACTTACCGGATGTTCGCCGAGGATCGCGGCTGGCTGTCGCGCATCCGCGAGGCGATCCGCGTCGGCCTGACGGCGGAGGCGGCGGTGCAGCAGGTGCAGAACGACACCCGCGCCCGCATGAGCCATCTGACCGATCCTTACATCCGCGAACGGCTGTTGGATCTGGAGGATCTGACCAACCGGCTGATGCAGCATCTGGCGGGCAAGACGTCTGGCGCCGACGGGGCCACCCAGCCCGACGACATGATCCTCGTCGCCCGCTCCATGGGACCGGCGGAGCTGCTGGACTATGACCGTTCGCGCCTGCGCGGGCTGTTGCTGGAGGAAGGCACGCCGTCCAGCCATGTCTGCATCGTCGCCCGCGCGCTGAACATCCCGGTCGTCCAGGCCGCCGACGCGCTGAACCGCATCGAGCCGCTCGACCAGCTCATCATCGACGGCGACCATGGCCAGGTCTTCATCCGGCCCGCCGAAGACATCCAGATGGCCTTCTCCGAAGCGGTGGCGTTGCAGCACCGCAAGGAGCAGATGTACGCGGAAATCCGCAACCAGCCGTCGGTGACGCGCGACGGGGTGCCGATCTCCATCCAACTGAATTGCGGCCTGCTGATCGACCTGCCGCATCTGAAGGCCAGCGGGGCGGAGGGCATCGGCCTGTACCGCACCGAAATCCCCTTCATGGTGCGCTCCTCCTACCCCGACGTGCAGGCGCAGACGGAGCTTTACGCCCGCATCATCGACGAGGCGGGCGACAAGCCGGTGATCTTCCGCACGCTGGACGTCGGCGGCGACAAGATGCTGCCCTACATGAGCGGCGGGGCGGAGGAAAATCCGGCGCTGGGTTGGCGCGCCGTGCGCATCGGGCTGGACCACCCGTCCCTGCTGCGCCAACAATTGCGCGCCCTGCTGCTGGCCGCCGCCGGGCGCCCGCTGTCCGTCATGTTCCCGATGATCGCCGAGGTGGCCGAATTCGACGGCGCCCGCCGCCTGCTGGATTTGGAACTCAAGCGTCTGACCGCCCAGGGAGTGGAGGCGCCGAGCCGCCTGCGCGTCGGCACGATGATCGAGGTGCCGTCCCTGCTCTGGCAATTGCCCGCCCTGCTGCCGAAGCTGGATTTCCTGTCGGTCGGCTCCAACGACTTGACGCAATATCTGTTCGCGGCGGATCGCGGCAACCCGCGCACCTCGACCCGCTACGACTCGCTGTCGCCGCCGATGCTGTGCGTGCTGCGGCGGTTGGTGGACGAATGCGCCAAGCATCGGGTGTCGCTGAGCCTGTGCGGCGAGATGGCCGGGCGGCCGCTTGACGCCATGGCGTTGATCGGCGTCGGCTTCCGCACCCTGTCGATGTCGCCGCCGTCGGTCGGGCCGGTCAAGACGATGCTGCGCTCGCTCGACGTCGCGGCGCTGCGCGATTACATGGCGGGCCTGTATCTGCGCGGCGACCACAGCCTGCGCGACAAGCTGAAGACCTTCGGCAAGGACCACGGCGTCATCTTCTGACCCGGCTTCGGGCGGGAAGGCGGGCGACGCGCGGTCATTCCGGTTGCGCCGCAGGGGTGCCTTGTCGTACCCATTTCGCAAAGGCGTCCCATGGCGGGGCCTGAGGCGAGCAAACGGCGATTCCATGGCCAAGCGCAAGGTTTTCGACAGCTTCGATTCGACCCCGACCGGCCCAACCGTGGCGCAGACGTTGCGCGAGGCGCGTGAGGCCATGGGCCATGAACTGCGCGACGTCGCGACGATGCTGCGCATCCGCTATCCTTACCTGCAAGCCATCGAGGCGGGGCAGTATCAGGATCTGCCGGGCGCGGCCTACGCCGCCGGGTTCCTGCGCTCCTACGCCGAATATCTCGGGCTGGACCCGGTGGACATCGTCGCCCGCTACAAGGCGGAGGCGGTGGGCGCGCTGCGCGAGCAGGAGCTGTATCTGCCGACCCCGGCGACGGAGGAGCGGGTGCCGGGCGGCACGCTGCTGCTGGTCACGCTGGTGCTGGCGGGCCTTGTCTATGGCGGTTGGTATTATCTGTCGGCCACGGATCGCTCGATGGCCGATCTGGTGCCGCGCCTGCCCGACCGTCTGGTCTCGCTGCTCGACGCCTTGCCGATGAAGAGCGCCGCCCCGCCGTCGGCGCCCGAGGCCGCGACTCCCGCCGCCCCGATCATCGCCGCCTTGCCGACCACCGCCGCCCCGACGCCATCGGCCCTGTCGGCCCCGCTGGTGGTCAGCCCCAGCGGCAGCGCGCCCACCCCGACGGCTCCGTCGGCGCCCGCCGCTCCGACGCCCGCTGCGGCTTCCACGGCCTCTTCCACGGCGACGCCGATCATTCTGCCGCCGCTGCCGACGACCAAGCCGACTCCGGCCCCGGTGGTCGCCGCCGTGCCGCCGACGGACGAGGATGATTCGGAAAGCTCGCCGCAGGAGCCGACTCCGCTGGCGGCGCAGACCGCCGCCGCGCAAGCGGCGGCTCAGGCCGCCGCCGCCCAGGCCGCCGCCGCCGCCGCTCGCCCGGCGGATCCGACGCCCGCCAACCCCAACGCCAAAATCTATGGGATGCAGAACCAGAATCCCAAGCTGGTGTTGAAGGCGACTCAGGAAAGCTGGCTGCAAATCCGCGACGGCAGCGACATCGTGTTCACCCGCGTGCTGAAGCCGGGCGACACCTACCGCGTGCCCGACAAGGCGGGCGTGCGCATCCGCACCGGCAACGCCGGCGGGCTGGTCGTCGTCGCCGACGGGGCGGAAAGCCCGCCGCTGGGATCGGTCGGCATGGTGCTGCGCGACGTTCCCATCGACGCCCATGGCGTGGTGAAGAACCGCTGAGGCTCGCGCCGCCCGCTTGAAACCGTCGCGCCAGGCCGTATGTCTGGCGTGACGCCGTTTGTCCTGAGGTTCCCGCCATGACCGTTCGCGCCTATCGTCAGATCATCCGCCGCAAGTCCCGTCAGATCCGGGTGGGCAATGTGTTGGTCGGCGGCGACGCGCCGATCTCGGTCCAGACCATGACCAACACGCCGACCATCGACGTCAAGGCGACGGTCGAGCAGATCCAGGCGGCGGAACGGGTGGGGGTGGACATCGTCCGCGTGTCCTGCCCCGACCGCGAATCGTCGCTGGCGCTCAAAGACATCGTCCGCCAAGTGTCGGTCCCGGTCGTCGCCGACATTCATTTCCACTACAAGCGCGCCATCGAGGCGGCGGAGAGCGGGGCGGCCTGCCTGCGCATCAACCCCGGCAACATCGGCTCGGCGGAACGGGTGCGCGAGGTGGTGAAGGCCGCCAAGGATTATGGCTGTTCGATGCGCATCGGCGTCAACGCCGGGTCGCTGGAGCAGGATTTGCTGGAAAAATACGGCGAACCCTGCCCGGAGGCGATGGTCGAAAGCGCGTTGAACCACGCGAAGATCCTGGAAGACAATGATTTCCGCGAGTTCAAGATTTCGGTGAAGGCGTCGGACGCCTTTTTGGCCGTCGCCGCCTATCAGGGCTTGGCCGAGGCCTGCGATTATCCCCTGCACATCGGCATCACCGAGGCGGGGGGGCTGCGGGCCGGGACGGTGAAGTCGTCCATCGGTTTGGGCATGCTGCTGTGGTCGGGCATCGGCGACACGCTGCGCGTCTCCCTGTCCGCCGATCCGGCGGAAGAGGTCCAGGTCGGCTATGAAATGCTGAAGTCGCTGGGCCTGCGGCGGCGCGGCGTGACGGTGATTTCCTGCCCAAGCTGCGCCCGCCAGAACTTCAACGTCATCAAGACGGTGGAGCTTCTGGAAACCCGTTTGGCCCACATCACCACGCCCTTGACCCTGTCGGTGATCGGCTGTGTGGTGAATGGCCCTGGCGAAGCGCGGGAAACCGACATCGGCCTGACCGGCGGCGGCAACAACACCCACCAAATCTACCTGTCTGGCGTCACCGACCACCGCCTGAAAGACCAGGACATCGTTGAACATCTCGTCGGTCTGGTCGAGAAAAAGGCGGCGGAGATCGAGGCGGCTGAGAAGGCGGCGGATGGGTAAGGATTTTTGTCCACAGATGAACACAGATAAACACAGATAGAAAAATGGATTGAAGCTTTAGTGATCGTGGTGAGGCGCGTTCCTGACCTGATCGCGTCTCGCCACGAAAAAATCATCTGTGTTTATCTGTGTTCATCTGTGGAAAAATAAAACTTCTCTTCTCTCATTCGCCCCCCCGCAACCGGCAGGAACGAAACGACCCCCGGCGTGAGCACCGCATCCTATCTTGTCATCGGCGCTAGCCATCGGACCTGTTCCGGGGTGATCCGTGATCGCCTTGCGACCGATGACGCGGAGGTGCCGGGCGTGCTGGAGCGGTTGCGCGCCGTTGGGGTGACGCAAGCGCTGTGGTTGAGCACCTGCGACCGGGTGGAGGTTCAGGCCGTCCACCCCCGCCCGAACGAGGCCGCGCTCGCCATCGCGGCGGTGATGGCGGAACGGGTCGGCATGGCGACCGCCGATTTCTCCGACCAGCTTTACACCCGCGCCGGGCCGGACGCGATCCGCCACCTGTTCGCGGTGGCCTGCTCCCTGGACAGCCAGATCATTGGCGAGCCGCACATTCTGGGCCAGCTCAAGGCCGCCCATCGTGGCGCGGCGACGCTGGGCCTGACCGGGCCGGAGCTGGAGGCGGTGTTGCAAGCCGCCTACGCCGCCGCCAAGCGGGTGCGCAGCGAAACCCCGATCGCCGAGGGGGCGACCTCGCTCGCCGCCGCCGCCATCCAGGTGGCGCGCGACCTGCACGGCGATCTGAAGCGCTGTTCGGCCCTGCTGATCGGGTTGGGCGACATGGGAACGCTGGTGCTGGACGGCTTGCGCGAGGCGGGCTTGCCGCGCCTGACCATCGCCGCGCCGGTGGATCGCCGGGCGGAAGCGGCGGCGCGGCGGCTGTCCGGGCATTTCGCGCCTTGGGCCGATCTCGATTCCGCGCTGGCCGGGGCCGATATCGTCGTGACCGCGACCGGGTTGGGGCGCTATATCCTGTCCACGGCGATGATGGAGGCGGCGTTGAAGCGCCGCCGCCGCCGCCCGATCTTCGTGGTGGACGCGGCGATTCCGTCGGACGTCGATCCGGCGGTGGCCGGGATGGACGGCGCCTTCGTCTATGATCTGGCCGATCTGGAGCGGGTGGCGCTGCAAGGCCGGGTGGGGCGGGAGGCGGCGACGCAAGCCGCCTGGAGCATCGTGGACGAGGCGGTGGCCGCCTTCGCCCGCGACCGCGCCGAACGCGCCGCCGTGCCCGCCGTGGCGGCGCTGCGGGCGCATTTCGAGCGGGAGCGGCGGCGTCTGCTGGACGATCACAGCGGGCTGGACGCCGGGTCGGCCACCCGGCTTCTGGTCAACCGGCTGCTGCACCACCCGTCGGAGGCGTTGCGGGAGATGGCGGCGGATCAGGACGGGGTTGGGTTGGCCGAGCGGGCGGCGGCGGAACGGTTGTTGTTCCGGTTGTTCCGTCTGGACGGAACGGCGGCGGAAGAGCAGGCCGCTGATGAACGGGCCGCTGATGAACGGGATGAGGACGAGCGACGTGAATCTGGACGACACCTTCAATAAGGTCGTGGCGCGCCACGACGAGTTGCGCGACGCGCTCGCCGCCGGTCTGGCGGATTCGGGCGAATTCGCCCGGCTGTCCAAGGAATACGCCGACCTGACCCCCATCGCCGAAGCCATCGGCGAGCTGAAAAAGGCCAAGGCCGAGGCCATCGATCTGGCGCAAATGATCGCCGATCCCGACGGCGACCCCGAAATGAAGGCGATGGCGGAGGAGGAATTCCGCGATCTGTCCAAGCGCATCCCGGATTTCGAGCGGCGGGTCCAAGTCTCCCTGCTGCCCAAGGACGAGGCGGACGAAAAGAACGCCATCCTGGAGGTGCGCGCCGGAACCGGCGGCGACGAGGCCGGGCTGTTCGCCGCCGAACTGTTCGAGATGTACCGCCGTTACGCCGGCCTGCGCGGCTGGAGGTTCGAGGCGATGGACGTCAGCGAAACCGCCGTCGGCGGCTACAAGGAGGCCACCGCCAACATCACCGGGCGCAACGTGTTCGCCCGGCTGAAGTTTGAATCCGGCGTCCACCGCGTGCAGCGGGTTCCGGCGACCGAGGCGCAGGGCCGCATCCACACCTCCGCCGCCACCGTCGCCGTTCTGCCGGAAGCCGAAGAGGTGGACATCCACATCGACGACAAGGATTTGCGGATCGACGTCTTCCGCTCCTCCGGTCCCGGCGGCCAGTCGGTCAACACCACCGACAGCGCCGTGCGCATCACCCATCTGCCGACGGGGCTGGTGGTGATCCAGCAGGACGAAAAATCCCAGCACAAGAACAAGGCCAAGGCGCTGAAGGTGCTGCGCGCCCGGCTGTACGACCGCGAACGCGCCGAAAAAGACGCGGTTCGCGCCGCCGACCGCAAGAATCAGGTGGGCAGCGGCGACCGTTCCGAACGCATCCGCACCTACAATTTCCCGCAAGGCCGCGTCACCGACCACCGCATCAATTTGACGCTCTACAAGATCGACAAGATGATGTCGGGCGAAGCCCTCGACGAGTTCGTCGACGCCCTGGTGTCGGAGGACGAAGCCGCCCGACTGGCCGAAATGGGGTGAGGGTGGCTGAGCGTTTCCTCTATTCTTCTCCCTCTCCCGCCGAAGGCGGGGGAGGGTCGGGGAGGGGGCCGAGGGCTTCCCAAATCATGCGCGCCACACCCTCTGCATGACGCAGCGCATCGTTGTTCCAGAAGCGCAAAATGCGCCAACCTTGCGCCTTCAGCCGTTCGTCGCGCCGCGCGTCATGCGTGGAGTCCGCATGCTGGCCGCCATCCGCTTCGACGATCAGGCGGGCTTCGACGCAGGCGAAATCGGCGATGTAGGGAGGAATGGCGTGCTGCCGTCGGAAGTACCAGCCGCCCAACTGCCGACGCCGCAGGAGGCTCCAGAGCTTGCGCTCCGCGTCGGTCGGAATGTGACGCATGCCACGGGCTTGTGTCTTTGTTGATTTGGGAATGCGCGGCATGGTCGATGTGCGGTTGCCCCCTCCCTAACCCTCCCCCGCTTCGCGGGAGAGGGGATGGTCCTCGGGTTGTGTTCGATGTTTCGCTCGGGAAAATGTGAGGAAAGATTTCGGAAATGACAACCCTCAACACCCTGCGGCGCCGCGCCGAATCCCGTTTGCGCGAGGCGGGCGTGGACACGCCGGAGCTGGACGTCCGCTATCTGCTGGAAGACGCCCTTGGCCTCACCCGCATGGATTTCATTGCGAAATCGGAACAAATCATCTCCGAAACGGACGCCGCCCGCGCGCTGGCGTTGATCGAGCGGCGGGCGGCGCGGGAGCCGGTGGGGCGGATCCTTGGCCATCGGGAGTTCTGGACCCTGGATCTGGCGCTGAACCCCGACACGCTGGAACCGCGCCCCGACACCGAAACGGTGGTGGACGCCGCGCTCGCCGCGATTCCAGACAAAAAGGCGCCTCTCGATCTGATTGATCTCGGAACCGGAACGGGTTGCATCCTGCTGGCTCTGCTGGCCGAACTGCCCAACGCGCGCGGTCTGGGCGTCGATCTCAGCCCGTTGGTGGTGGAGGCGGCGACCGGCAACGCCCGGCGCAACGGGCTGGAGGCGCGCGCCCGCTTCCAAACCGGCGATTGGGCGCATGGAATCAAGGATCGTTTCGATATCGTTGTATCGAACCCGCCTTACATCCCCAGCGCCGACATCGCCACGCTGGCCCCGGAGGTGCGCGAGCATGACCCGCTGCGCGCGCTGGATGGCGGGCCGGACGGGCTGGCCCCCTACCGCGTCATCGCCGCCCAGCTTCCGGGGCTGCTGACGCCCGGCGGGCTGGTCGTTTTCGAGGTCGGGCAGGGGCAGGCCGCCGACGTGGCGGCGCTGCTTGACGGGCTGGGCTTCGTTGAAATCACGCTGTTGCGGGATCTGGGCGGGGTCGAGCGTTGCGTCCGGGCGCGAAACGCTCGGCCATCCGGCCATTAGCCAAAAAAAGGGTTGGATTGCCGGGCTGTGGCGGATACTGTGCGGTGTACGACCGTGATCCTGGTGTGTGCGGACTTTTGTGTCTCGGATTGGTTGAAGTGCCGAGCGTCGCCCGCAAAAGGCGACCGCATCCACCGTTGGCGTGTCGTTTGATCCCCGTGACCCATCCGTGGACTGTCCATGGCGGGCTTGGCGGCCGGGCCGAACAGGCCGAATGAGCCGCTGGAGCGTTCCGGGGAATGCGCTTCTCTTGTATGGGGCCTTAAGAGCCGAATGAGACAGGGACCGAACTCCAGGCGTTCGCGTGGCCGTGGCAACAATGGCCCCGGTGGCGGCGGTGGTGGTGGCGGCGGAAACGGTGGTGGTGGCGGCGGAAACGCCGGACGCCGCCAGAACGTGCCGTTGCGTCACCAGAACTTCGACAGCAACGGGCCGGACGTGCGCATTCGCGGCAACGCGTGGCAAGTGAACGAGAAGTATCAGACGCTGGCGCGCGACGCGATGACGTCCGGCGACCGGGTGCAGGCTGAAAACTACCTTCAGCACGCGGAGCATTACCTCCGCATCATCAACCAGATCCAGGAATCGGAAAATCGCCAACGCGGCGGCGCTCCGGCGCCGGGCCACGCTCAGCCGCAAACCGGCCCGTTGACGTCGATGGACGACGACGAGGACGAGCAGGGCGACGAGGAATCCGGCAACGCCGAAGAGCGCGCGACGGTCAACGCCTGACCGCCGCGCCCGTTTCGGTGCGTTTTGTCCGGCCCAGTCGGCGGTCTCAGTCGGCGTTTGGTGAAACCGGGTCGCCCAGCGCGATCCGGCCACCGGCGATCACCTGGGCGCGGATGGCGATGTGGGTGTGGCCGAAGCCGCGCTCCATGATCGGCAACAGGTTGAGGTCGGTCGCGCCGTTGTCCGGGTTGACGTCGTTGGCCGGGCGGCAATCCACCGCCTCGGTGACGCGCAGAACCGCTCCGCCGACGCTTAGAGTCTGGCCGATCCAGGCCTGTTCCGCCCAGGGGGCCAAGCCGTCCAACAGCAGATTGGCGCGCAGACGGCGCGGATCGACCGGCTTTTTGGCGATCCGCTCCTCCACGTCGCGCAGGCTGGCGAGGTTGACCAGCACCAGCGACGGCTCTTCCGTGTCGCCGAAGGATCCCGCCTTGGCGTCCACCAGACGCGGCATGCCGGGGACGATGCCCGCCAGATAGGCGGCGAAAAACTGCTCCAACAGCGTCCGGCCCATCGGCTGGTCCAACCGCCCGCGCGACACCTGCCGCCCGCCGCGCCGGACGATCAGCGCTTGCGTCTCGTCATCGAACAGGGTGTCGAGCGCCGCCAGCTTTTCCGTGCGGTCCAGCGTGAAGAAATCGGACGGCAGCCGCCAGCCCTCGGAATCGGTGTCCAGCGCCGCCGGGCCGTGCAGCAACCCGTAACGACGGTCGAGCGGGATCGCCTGTCCGGCGGTCAGATCGACGGCGGGCAGGTCCTGACCGCTCAGCCCCTTGACGGGGTAGCGGCGAATGGCGGCGATGGTCGTGTTCATTGCACTGCACAATGAGTGGAACGGCCTCCACCTGTCAACCAGCGCCGCTTGCGATGAAAACAGGGCCGCCCTGAACGATTCGGAAAACTCACCATTGTTCGTCACGCGGCTTCGGAGCCGGTGTTGCAGCGTCCAGACCCGACAGGCTTCCCTCTGTCTCGGGGGTCGGGCTGTGTTATGGTTGGGTCATATGCAGCCCTTGCGCGTGGTATGTTCGGATGCAGGCTTGGATACGCCGTCCTCAAGAGGATGAGTTCGACCGATGGACGAAACAGCCGCAGGCAGCCTATTGGCGGTTGATCGGGGAGGGCGGTGGCGGCAAGACCTCTCTGCTCGCCCGCTTTTTCGAGGAGGCGGAGGAGCAGAATCTTCCGGCGGTGTTCCTGGAAGCCAACCGCTGTTTGGACCGGGGGGAGCGCGACGGCGTCACCCTGCTGCTGAACCTGGAAACCGTCAACACGGAGGACTTCGATAAAGCTCGTCGTCTGCTGTTGGGGGTCAAGACCGCCTTTCAGGCGGCGTTGGACGAGGCGGGCGGCCAGACCAAAGCCAATTGGGACCGCATCAGTGAATTGGCGGAATGCGGGGCCGAGGGCGCCGGGGCCATCCTGAAAGGGGCGCGCGACGTCGCCAAGGTGGTCGAGGTCATCTTCGGCAAGGGACGCGAGGCGTCCCGCGCCCAGGATCTGGCGCAGCCGGAGCAGTTTCTGTTGAAGGCTTTGGCTGACGATATGGCAAAGGGCGGGGTCTGGCTGATCGACACCTGGGAACAGGCCGATGCCAAGCCCTTCACCACCCGGCTGGAGTTTCCCGCCGTCGGCCGCCTGCGCACCCCGCTGCGCGGCAAGCCGACCGAGACCACGCTTGCCCCCTGGCTCGATGGCGCGTTCGCCTGGATGTTCGGCAAGGCGAAGCTTCTCGCCCTGATCGCGGGGCGGGAGGCCCCCAGCACGCTCGGCGACCGGATGCCGCCGGTGCGCGGCGTGACCGAACGGACCCAGCCCTGGAACGAGACGGAGATCGCCGCCTTTCTTGCCGATGCGCTGCCGGAGATCGACCATGGCGACGCCCCGCTGTCCGACCTGCGCCGCCGCACCGGCGGGGCGCCGCTGCTGGTCGATTGGGTCGCCCGGCTGGTTGGCGATGTGGCGCGCGAGCAGGGCGGGGATTGGCGCTGGGCCGAGTGGCCCCGGCTGGTCCGCGACTTTGCCGAGAGCGACCGCTACGGCCTGATTCACTACGCGGTGGAACGGGTGGTCAAACAATCGGCCCGGATCGCCGATGTCTGGAAACTGGCCCTGGTCGATGAACTGACCCCCGCCGTCGCCGACATCCTGTTCCCCCCCGCCGGGCGCGACGGGCCGACGGGCCGCGACCTGCTGCGGGAGTTGGGACGGCTGGGCCTGACCCGCCCGGTCCGTGGCCAACCCGACCGCTGGCTGGTCCACGACGTCACCCGCTCGGCGCTGGAAAGCTACGCCGCCTATGAGGAGAAGCTGGGTGGGCCGGAAACCCTGGAGACCCACCGGGCGCTGGGCGACCATTTTGACCGCGAAGCGGGATGGACGACGCGGGAGGAAGCGGAGTATTGGCGAATAGACCTGGAAGGAAAAGTCCCAGACAATTGGGCGCCGGCGTCCATCGCAAACGAGCAGTTTGCCACCGTGTTGCGGGCGGCGTTCCATCGATCGATTGTCGCGTTGCATGGAAACGCCGAACTGTGCGACGGGAAAGTCAAGCCAGGTTTCATGTATGAGATGGCGCGCAGGCTGACCGCCACGATTGTGTTCTCTCCGCCCTGGGTGCGAGCGGTTGGCGGGCTGCGGCTTGGCCGTTTGTCGAGGGAACGGATCGAGCGACTTCTAAATGCTTTCCGGAATGAAGGTGGTCTGGAAGGGGGCTTCAAACCCGAAGATTCGCATCTCTTCCACCGAATGGCTACGGCCCGAAGCATGGCCGAACTTGACGATGTGGATTTCGGCCGATTGATCGAGACGTATCGCTATTCCGCAGGCGCTTTGATCGTTATTGCTGAGAATAGAAATTTATCCAACGAAGCGCGATGGCAGACATACTTGACGTTGATGGAAATTAATCCAAAAAATGCAAATTTTGTCAGAAGTTACGGGAATTTCTGCTATAAAAATCTTGAAAAGTTCGATATTGCGGAAGATCTTCTGCGAAAAGCGGTTGAAATGTCTCCCAAGATGAGTAGTTGCCTGGGTGATTTGGCCAACTTCCTGACGGACCTTCGGAAGGATCACGACGAAGCGGAAGGGTACTACCGGCTTGCGGTCCAGGCCGATCCGCGCGACGCGAACCACTTTGGCAACTTCGCTGTGTTCCTGACGGACATTCGGAAGGATCACGACGATGCGGAAGTGTACTACCGGCTTGCGGTCGAGGCCGATCCGCGCGACGCCCACCACCTTGGCAACTTCGCTTGGTTCCTGACGGACATTCGGAAGGATCACGCCGAAGCGGAACGGTACTACCGGCTTGCGGTTGAGGCCGATCCGCACCACGTCAACAATCTTGGCAACTTCGCCTTGTTCCTGAAGAACATTCGGAAGGATCACGCCGAAGCGGAACGGTACTACCGGCTTGCGGTCGAGGCCGATCCGCGCGACGCCCACCACCTTGGCAACTTCGCTTGGTTCCTGACGGACATTCGGAAGGATCACGCCG
>Ga0209373_10000751_pt1 | contig 45709 bp, 50 predicted proteins | sample Higcelweek5metaG_FD_187173 | JGI IMG/M metagenome (GOLD analysis project Ga0209373, IMG submission 187173) | Freshwater pond sediment microbial communities from the University of Edinburgh, under environmental carbon perturbations - High... | ecosystem: Environmental > Aquatic > Freshwater >... | reverse complement strand
ATAGAGCTATATAACCCAATATTTTCCTGCACTATTCCTTAGTGTTTTATATCCTTTATCAACCATATTATTACTTTTATAGTATTATATTGATTGTGTTGTTTTTGCGCAATTTCTTATAAAGTAAAAAAGCAGGCGGTGCCTGCACCCAAATCGCGCACTAACGCTGAAAAAGCAATTCCTATAAAAACAAAAAAGCCGATACTTTTAGTAGTATCGACTCGTTTGATTAAAAAAACTTAAGCTCTGTTTTTAGCGAAGCATTCGCTGCAATAAACAGGTTTTTCGTTCTTTGGTTTGAAAGGTACCTGAGCTTCTGCACCACACTCTGCACAAGTGATAGTATACATTTCTCTCTCGCCTCTCATGCTGTTTTTGCGGTTTGTTCTACATTCTTTGCATCTCATAGGTTCGTTTTGGAACCCTTTTTCAGCATAAAATTCTTGTTCTCCAGCTGTAAAAACAAACTCGTTTCCACAGTCCTTACAGATTAAAGTTTTGTCTTCAAACATTGTTTTTTCCCTCACTTTTGTTTACTCATCCCGACTTAAACCATTCCTCTGCGCCTTGTGCAGCGTGATTAGACTTTAAGATTCATGGATTTGATTTTATTTTTATTAAAGCTTTCGCTTAATAAACTCATCTACCGGTGATAGAACACCGCTCAAGTTTTTTCTTGATTCGTTGAAGTGCATTATCAATAGATTTAACGGGACGATTAATCAGCTGGGAAATTTCCAAATAACTTTTACCACTGACATAGTTCTCTAAAACTGTCCGTTCAAACTTGCTAAGTAACTTGAGTAATTTTGCATCTATACCTTTATAGCTTTCATTTATAATCATATATTCTTCAGGATTAAAGCTAGTATCGCATTCAACTAAATCAATGAGCATACGCTCATCGTCACTTTCACTATCCGTATGGTACAATGAAACATAAGAATTCAGCGGAATATGTTTCTGACGTGTGGCTGTTTTAATCGCAGTAATAATCTGGCGTGTTATACACAACTCGGCAAACGCCTTAAAAGAAACTGTTCTTTCTCTTTTAAAGTCACGAATCGCCTTAACCAGGCCAATCATACCTTCCTGGATAATATCCTCTTTGTCCGCCCCACGCAAAAAATACGTTCTGGCTTTCGCAAGAATACTCCCTCTATACCTGCCGATTAAAACCTCAAATGCCCTGTCATTGCCGCCTCGTGCTTCATCAACGAGCTGTATATCGGTCAATAACTGCATATCAAGCTTATCCGCAGAGGGTATATTCGTCACATCTACGCCTCCTAACCTTTTCCTTGGCTTCCGTTTCCTATTTTACACTATTTTTTTTAATTTGTCAATAGTTTTTACAATATTTTATAGTAAATTTAAGAAATTGTTGTTAAAAAAGTCACTTAAATTTTTCTTTCTATTGACAATTTGCTGATTTTCGACAAATTTCGGCGTTAATATTTATAATAATTATGCAGTTTCAATATTCGCTGCGTCCTGAAGACCAAATTCCTCTATCGCCCATTCACGAAGCTTGAATTTTTGAATCTTTCCGCTTGCAGTCATTGGGAACTCATTAATAAAAGCCACATATTTCGGCACCTTATGCCTAGCCATATTTTCACGGACATATTGTTTTACATCGTCTACGGTTAAAGCTTCGCCTTCTTTAATTATAATGCAAGCCATAACCTCCTCGCCTCTGTCCTTGTCTGGAACCCCTATTACCTGAACATCGCTTATTTTCGGATGAGTGTATAAAAGCTCCTCAATCTCGCGGGGATAAATATTTTCTCCGCCTCTTATAATCATATCTTTCATTCTGCCGGTAATTCTGAAATAACCATTTTCGTCTATAGTGCCCAAATCGCCGGTATGTAGCCAGCCGTCTTTATCAATAACATTTTCGGTTGCTTCAGGCATTTTATAGTAGCCCTTCATTACATTATAGCCTCTGCAGCAGATTTCGCCGATTGTGTTGCATGGCAGCGTCTCACCTGTTTCAGGGTCTGCAATTTTAGCTTCAACATTCGGGAAAACACGCCCTACAGTATTAACCCGAAGCTCAATTGAATCATCCGTTCTCGTTTGAGAAATCCCCGGCGAAGATTCCGTCTGTCCGTAGGTTATTGTAAGCTCCCGAAGTCCCATTTGGTCTATCGCCTTTTTCATAAGCTCAATAGGACATGGAGAACCTGCCATAATCCCGGTGCGCAATGAAGATAAATCATATTTATTAAAATCAGGATGATCCATAATAAATATAAACATTGTCGGCACACCGTGAACAGCGGTACATTTTTCTGTTTCAATGCTTTTAAGCACTTCCAATGGTTTAAAATAGTCAATCGGAACCATGGTAGTCCCGTGTGTTACGCTTGCCATAATAGCAAGCACCATACCGAAGCAATGGAAAAACGGAACAGGAATACAAAGCCTGTCTTTATGGGTGAATTTCATGCAGTCCCCTATACTAAGGCCGTTATTGATAATATTATAATGAGTAAGCATAACACCCTTTGGAAAACCGGTTGTGCCGGAGGTATACTGCATATTTATAACATCATGAACATCTAATGTTTTTTTAATTTCCTCTAATATAGAATCGGGTATATCCTTACCCATTTCCATAACATCGTCCCATGTGAACATTCCGTCCAATCTGGTATTATCAATATTAATAATATTTTTAAGAAACGGGAACTTTTCGCTTGTAAGCTCTCCGGGTTTGGATGCGGCAAGCTCCGGACAGAGTTTATTTACAATTTCAACATAATCACAGTCTTTAAAGCCGTCAATTAAAAGCAGAGTCATTGAATCGGATTGCCTGAGCAAATATTCAAGCTCAAAAATTTTATAATTTATGTTTACAGTAACAAGAACTGCGCCGATTTTAGCTGTTGCAAACATTGTGATAACCCACTGAGGATAATTCGTTGCCCACATAGCAACATGGTCACCCTTTTTAATACCCATTTTTAAAAATCCCTTAGCCGCACGGTTGCAAACCTCATTAAATTCTTTATATGAATATCTTAAATCTCTTTCAACATAAACCAAAGCGTCATTATCCGGATATTGAGCGGCACGTTCTTCTAATAAATCACCTAAGGTTTTGTTTATAAACTCCATTACAGACTCCTCCAATTTTATATTATTACATAATTATATAATATTTTTGGCTTTATTGTCAAGACATCACAGAGGGCTAGCAAAAAACGTTTATGTTTAATTTATCCTAAACGATTTTCATTAATTTTTTTTCGTATAAAATACATAATTTTACGCATATATTACATATATATTTAACAAAATTATAAAAAATAAATATTTTTTAAATTTTAGTGTTGACAACCTTTGCCATGAAGATTATAATAATAGCATGAACAAAATAGCTATTAATAAATACGCTAAAAATAAGGAGGCAAAATATAATGTTTGATAAGGTAAAAGAAATAATTATCCGCGAACTGATGGCAGAAGAGGAAACTGTTACTATGGAAGCAAATATTAAAGATGATTTAGGCGCAGACTCTCTTGCTGTAGTTGACCTTGCTATGGCGCTTGAAGACGAATTTAACGTAGAAATTCCTGATGAAGATTTGGAAAACATTAATACCGTAGGTGACATTGTCAATTATTTAAAGGATAAAGCTGAATAATCAAGGATATACTTTGAAGTGGCAGCAGTAATGCTGCCGCTTTTTTTTAATATAATTTGCATTTTTTTAATAAAACTATTGACTTATCAAAATAATTATGTTATCATAATAACATACCATTTAGGTATACTTTTTTGGCTTTAAGAGGTGTATATTAGTTGAGAATTACAATAGAATGCGACTATGCCCTGCGTATAGTTTTATATCTCGCAAAAATAGGCATGGAAAACAAAACAGACGCTTCGACAATTGCGGAAACACAAAAAATTCCTCAGCGTTTCAGTGCGAAGATTTTAAGAAAGCTTACAATGGCAAAAGTAATAAAATCTTTTAAAGGTGTAAAAGGCGGTTATTCGCTTGTTAAGCCTCCAAATGAGATTGCTTTGCTCGATATAGTTGAAATAATTGACGGCAAAATAGAGGTTAACCGCTGCGTAAACTCCTCCTACGACTGCGCGCGCTTGGCCAGCTTAAAATGTCCGATTCATAATGAGCTTGCTAAAATCAATGAATCTATTAAGTATCAGCTCGCCGGAATCAGCTTTGAGGATTTGCTGAAAAAGACGGAATAAACAAAATTTATATACTCCCTACAATTAAGATTGCGAAAAAATGCGCAATCTTTTTTTATGCTGAAAATTGCTATATACTTGACATAAAATTATAAAAATGATATACTTAAAATAACAAATATGTAATTCGAGGTGTGTGGATATGGAATGGAGCAAGCTATACGAAGAGAGCAAAGAGCCTTCAGCAGAGGATATAAACAATTTCATTGGCAGCGACATATGGCTGAAATTAAATTCCTTTATACAGGAAACTTACAATATCCTGCCGCGACTGTCATACAGCAAATGCTCAATGCAAAGAGGCTGGAATATTAAATATAAAAAAGGCGGAAAAGCGTTATGTACCTTATACCCTATGCCAGGATATTTTATAGCATTAATTGTTATAGCTGAACAGAATGAATTATTTATTCCGGTTTGCAGTGATTATGTAAAAAAACTTTACGGAAATACCTCTTTCTCCGCAGGGGGTAAATGGCTTATGATAGAAGTTACCGATCCGCAAATTTTTGAAGATGTAAAAAGTCTGATTCAATTCAGGGTGAAACCACGTGAAAAATAAAAATTTTTCGTTTTGCGGCGGTGATTATAAAGCGACCGCCATGATGAATTAGTTAGCCTCCGTGACAAATTTTTATTCAAGGTAAAACTTCTCAAAATCGCGAATAAGATTTTAAATTTTATGGAATATTACCTATATAAAATTATTGGAGGTGAATTACAATGGATAAAAACGCACAGGATAAAAACAAAAAGAACAATAAAAATAATAATAATGACAAGAACAAAAACCGGAACGATAACAACAGAAACAATGATAACCGTGACAACAACAGAGATAACGAAAGATAATATTCATAGTTGGAGCAGTAATAAAAACTGCTCCAATTCTTTTTTAACTGATTACTTTTTGCTATATACTATTTCTCCGTCAATAATAGTATATAGCGTGTTTGTAAAAGTTTCCATAGGGTTACCGTCAAAAATAGCGATATCCGCATCTTTGCCTACTTCAATACTCCCAACTCTGTCAGCTACGCCGCAAATTTCCGCCGCATTTATTGTTATGGCTTTATAAGCCTCATCTATACCCAATCCTTCCTTTGCCGCAAACCCCGCGCATATAGGCAGATATTGTATTCTTGTGACCGGGTGGTCGGTTGTTATCGCGACTTTTATTCCTTCTTTAAGCAGAATCCCTGCCGTTTTGAAATCCATGTTCTGAGTTTCGATTTTATTTCTTGACGATAATGCCGGCCCGATAATCGCGGGATACCCCGACTGCTTTATTTCTTTTGCTATCAAATGACCCTCGGTGCAGTGATCAAGAGTCATATTCAGCTCAAACTGTTTAGCAATCCTAATCGCGGTTAAAATATCATCAGCTCTGTGTACATGCGCTTTAAGCGGTATTTCCTTTTTAAACACCGGAATCCAGCATTCCTTTCTGAATTCTTTTGCGTCATTTGAATCTATATACTGCTGAGCTTCAAACAGCTCCTCTCGCAACAGCGCGGCGATTGACATTCGTGTTGTAGGCATAATACCCTTTTTATCATAATTTGATTTTGTATTTTCGCCAAACGCTATTTTCATGGCGGCGGGTTCAAGCACCGCCATTTTTTCTATAGAACGTCCAAATGTTTTAATAAAAGCAAACTGACCTCCAACAATATTTGAGCTTCCGGGGCCTGCCATAACCGAAGTGATTCCGGCGGCAATTGCATTATGAAAAGCCGAATCCATAGGATTTATAGCGTCCAGCGCTCTTAGATACGGTGTTATCGGCTCTGTCATTTCGTTGCAGTCGTTACCCTCAAAGCCTTTCTTTTCCTCTGTTATGCCGATGTGGCAATGCGCCTCAATAATTCCGGGCATAACAAGGCATCCGCCCGCATCAATCGTTTCTGCATCTGAAACATTTATATTTTCGCCTATTTGGGCTATTTTATTTCCGTCTATTAATATGCTTCCTTTTTCATAATTTGCGCCTGACATTGTTAAAATTTTACCATTTTTAATTAAAAGCATGATCATCACTCCCAATGTAATTAGTTATTTACAAAATAATATATTAATATCCGAATAGAATTATATAATTCACTAAAACTGCCTCCTTTTCATATTATGTTAATGGATAATCATAAGGAGGAATTTTTATGTTTGGACAGAATTATAATATGAACAAACAAATCGCACTAAAAAACAGCCTCCGCCAGCTATGGGAGCAGCATTCCTTTTGGACGCGTTCCTTTATAATAAGCACCGCTGCCGGACTTGGTGATTTGGATTTAGTAACAAAAAGACTGCTTCGTAATCCATCAGATTTTGCTAATTTACTTAAAAAATATTATAATAATGATAAAGCGGAAACATTTCAAAAGCTTTTGGAACAACATCTGTTGATTGCCGGAGATATGGTTAATGCCGCAAAAGCAGGATTTACGGAAGATGTTGCTGCTTATCGGAAAAGATGGTATGAAAACGCCGATATGATAGCAGCTTTTTTAGCAGGTATTAATCCAAATTGGAACGAAAAAAAATGGCAGAATCTATTATACGACCATTTAAAAATGGTTGAGGCAGAAGCCATTCAGCGGCTTAATAGGCAGTATGACGCAGACATTAAAACATTCGACCAAATCGAGAATCAGTCGCTTCAAATGGCGGATTACATGGCAAGCGGCATAATTAATCAATTTTTTATTTAATATGCCGGATAATTTTAACGGGCAAGCGATTTTTTCGCTAGCCCGTTTTTTGTTATTCATACCTTATCTTTTTATCAGCACATTTTTGCAAATCCACAATAGTGTGGATTTCATCCTTATTACGAATGACTTCTTCCTTTACATCATAGGGTAGTTTATCATAAAAACTCAATGCGCTGCCGTTAGTTCTCAATAATTCTTCTAAATTTTTATTTTTGGTATTCATTCGCTCACCTCAGGTTTAGCTTTTGCATGATTTAAAATTTTATTCTTTGTATTAAAAATAAACAATTGCTAAAACTATAGGCGGAGGTGAACGTATGCCTTATTTAGAATATCAAAATTTAACGGATTTACTTCATCAGGATGGCGGAGCATATAAATATTTCAGTGAATTGCCCGAATATGTAAGACAAATGATAAACGACCGTGGCGGTGATGTTCATACTATGAGCGATTTGCAGAATTATGCCGATAACCTTTTAAGCGGAGACAAATAATTTTAGCGGAGCTGTTTACGGCTCCGTTATTTTAGTACGATTTTTTATAACTTTCATATTATATAATGATACTTTAAATAAAAATGCTATTTAATAGGAGATTTGATTATGCCTAGTGTTAAACCTTATAACCGTGTAAAAGCTGTTGAATACGCTAATAAATGGGCTTTTAAGCGCAATCCTGCATATTATGATTTTTCGCTGCTCGGAGGCGACTGCACCAATTTCATCTCTCAGTGTCTTTATGCCGGAAGCGGCGTAATGAATTACACTCCGACTACGGGCTGGTATTATATTTCTGCATATGACAGAGCCCCAGCATGGACAGGTGTTCAATTTTTATATAAATTTCTTGTAACAAACACTTCAAAAGCTGTTTTCGGAACTGAAACCTCAGTTTTGCAGATTATGATAGGAGATGTAATTCAGCTTGGCAACTATGACGGTAATTATTATCATACACTAATCGTAAGTGAAGTCGGAGATGTTCCTGATGTTGATAATATCCGGGTTACAACTCATACATATGACGCGCTTCTTCGTCCGCTTTCAACTTATGATTATGCGGAAATACGGTTTATACATATTAAAGGCGTATATATTTAAAGTAAATATTTTATTGGAGGTTATATTTCAATATGCCTGAAAACTATTACAAATTTGAGCTTATGCCGCTAAAATACGACTATAGCGCATTAGAGCCCTATATCGACACAAAAACAATGAGAGTTCATCATGACGGACATTTGAAAACATATGTTGATAATTTGAACAAAGCGTTGGAAAACTATCCGGGTCTTCAAAAGCTGAGCCTTGAGGATATGCTGAAAAATACGAGTATTATTCCTCAGGAAATTAAAACTGCCGTAATAAATAACGGCGGCGGCGTTTACAACCATAATTTTTTCTTAAATAATATCCGGCCCGGCAGAGAAAATAATTATCCGGCAGGCACACTCTCGTCTGCAATCGAAAAACAATTCGGCTCATTCGAGGATTTTAAAAACAAGTTTACAAACGGGGCGCTGGCGGTGTTCGGTTCCGGATATTTGTGGCTTGTAAGAAACAGAAACGGCAAGCTTATGCTTTTTCCTGCAAGCAATCAGGAATCGCCTTTATCCTACGGATATTGCCCGATTTTAACAATTGATTTATGGGAACACGCCTATTACCTCAAGCATCAGAATTTGCGCCGTGACTATATAAACAATTGGTGGAACGTAATAAACTGGGCAAACGCTGAAGAAAATTTCATCAATTGCATGAGAAGATAATCATTCAAAGCGGCATATTGCCGCTTAGTATGATTTTTTTTTTACTCCTTTTATAACTGCCGTTATCTGAATTTGATAAATTTTCATCAATAATAAAATTTTTTAACATATTGACAATAATTATTTGTTAGTATATAATTATCTTATCATTGCATAAAATAATTTAATATGGTATAATATAACTTATGCTATGATAAAATATGTAATTATGCCGATTTTACGGTATTATATATAAAGTTTTGAAAGGAGCAAAATCAATGGAAACAAATGTTAAAAAGGAGCTGAATATAACTGCGTATAAAATCAGAAAGCACGCAATAGACGCAGTATATAATGCCGCTTCCGGCCATCCGGGAGGTTCGCTTTCTATAGCGGAAATTATGTCTGTTTTATATTTTTATAAAATGAATGTAAATGTAAATAATCCAAAAAACCCGGACAGAGACAGGTTCGTATTGTCAAAAGGACACTGCGCTCCGGCTCTTTACGGTACTTTAGCTGAAAAAGGCTTTTTCCCGAAAGAGGATATAAAAACCTTCCGTCAGGCAGACAGCTACCTGCAAGGGCATCCCGACATGAAGGGAGTTCCGGGGGTTGATATGTCGACCGGTTCACTCGGTCAGGGAATCTGCGCTGCTAACGGCATGGCTCTTGCTGCAAAGCTAAATAATAAAGATTACCGCGTTTACGCCATTATGGGCGACGGAGAGCTGGAAGAAGGCCAGGTTTGGGAGGCGGCAATGTTTGCGGCTCACTATAAATTAGATAATTTAACAGCTTTTGTGGACTTAAATTACCTCCAGATTGACGGCGACGTTAGAGAGGTTATGAACCCCACTCCCGTTGATAAAAAATTTGAAGCGTTTAACTGGAATGTTATCACTATTGACGCTCATGACGTTGAAGCTATCGATAATGCTATTGAAACAGCTAAAACAGTTAAAGGCAAGCCTACAGTAATTATTTGCCTTAGTACAAAGGGCAAGGGCGTTTCATTTATGGAAAATAACGCTGCATGGCATGGCTCCGCTCCGAATAAAGAGCAATACGAGCAGGCTACAGGCGAGCTTAACGCTAAAATCACAGAGCTTGGAGGTACAATATAATGGCAGACGTTAAAAAAATCGCTACCCGTGAAGCATATGGCATGGCGCTTGCACAGTTCGGCGATAAATATGATATTGTTGTTCTTGACGCTGATTTATCAAAATCCACAAAAACAGATACATTCAAGAAAAAATTTCCCGATAAATTTATAAACTGCGGTATCGCGGAAGCAAGCATGATGTCCACAGCGGCAGGGCTTGCAACCTGCGGCAAAATTGTTTTTGCCAGCACATTCGCTATGTTTGCGGCCGGCAGAGCTTTTGAACAGGTAAGAAACTCCATATGCTATCCGCATCTTAACGTAAAGATCGGCGCAACACACGCCGGTATCTCCGTTGGTGAGGACGGCGCAACACACCAGCCTGTTGAGGATATAGCCCTTATGCGTTCTATACCGGGTATGGTAGTTATAAGCCCTGCGGACGCGGTAGAATCAATTGCGGCTGTTGAAGCTGCAATTAAATATGACGGCCCTGTATATTTAAGATTCGGTCGTCTCGGGGTTCCTGCGATAAATGACGAGGCTACCTACAAATTTGAAATAGGCAAAGGCGTTCAGCTCGCGGACGGCGGCGACGTTTCAATTATAGCTAACGGACTTATGGTTCCCGAAGCGCTTGAAGCCGCTGAAATTCTGAAAGCGGAAGGAATCTCCGCCAGAATTATTAATATTCATACAATTAAGCCTATTGACTCTGAAATCATTATAAAAGCAGCAAAAGAAACCGGTGCGATTGTAACCGCCGAAGAGCATAACATAATCGGCGGGCTTGGAAGCGCGGTTGCCGAAGTATTATGTGAAAACTATCCTACACCTATGATCCGTGTGGGTATAGAAGATAAATTCGGCAAATCCGGTAAGCCTGCGGTATTGCTTGAAGAATACGGGCTGACCGCAAAAAACATAGCTGCTAAAGCTAAAGAGATTATGAAAAAGAAATAATTTTTAAGGGTCGAAATTTTCGGCCCTTTATTAATATAATAAAGGAGGGTTGACAGTGCTTGATTTGACATTTTTATTGCAAAGATTTTCCACTCCCCTGCTGGATAATATTTTTATAATAATTTCCGCATTAACCAGTGAGTATGTATTTTTCGCCTTACTGGGATATTTATACTGGTGCAGGGATAAGCATAAGGGTTTTATTATCGGAATTACGCTGCTTAGCAGCTTTATGCTTAACACAGTGCTTAAAAATATATTTAGAATACCCCGCCCGTATGTATATGCGAACATACGGCAAATTGATATTTTAACCGGTTACGGATATTCCTTTCCAAGCGGTCACGCACAGCTGTCAACCACCTTCGCCGCGATGTGCGGCGCGTATTTACGCCGCAGGTTTGTATATATATCGGGGGTTATTCTAGTAATATTAACAGGCATATCGCGGATTTATCTGGGAGTTCACACTCCTGTAGATATTATCGCCGGCATTATTATAGGATCAGTCTGGAGTATATTCGGCTGTCTTATGCTTAAATATCCAAATAAAGCAAATAATATTTCTCTTTATCTGCTGCTTGCTTCTTATATATTGCTTATCTTTATTCATAATACTGATTTATACAAAATGACTGGCTTTTTAACCGGTTTTGTTTTCGGAAATATTATTGAAAATAAATATATAAAAAATGACGTTAATTGTGCCTTTAATAAACAAGTTTTAAAAATGATTTCAGGAATTATTATCGTAATCTGCATAAAGTTGCTGCTCAGCTTACTTAAGGCTGACAAGTTTGTACAGTATATGGCAATAGGAATTGTAATAACTGTTATTATCCCGATATTGTCAAAAAAGTTCCTTATGTCTTATAAAATATGAGATAATCTTACCATTTACAAACCCCCTTTTACATGTTATAATAAATACAAGCAGAGGAATAAAGCCTTCCGGCTTTTTTTATGTATTTATTGTATCGTTTAATGAAGCAGGCCGATTATGCGGCTTGCACCTATGATATAATAAACTATGATATAGTTAATTGAGTTAGGTGGTGATATTGTGGAAAGCGAAAAAGAATTAATAGCTAAAATTAAATCCGGCGACTCTCTGGCATTTGAAAAGCTAATAACTCCGTATCAACAAAAAGTCTACAATATTGCTGTCGGCATTTTGTGTAATTACGAGGATGCCGACGATGCCGCTCAGGAAACCTTTATAAAGGTATTTAAATATATTAACAATTTCAGCGGAAAATCTCTATTTTATACTTGGCTTTACCGCATTACGTATAATGTTTGTCTGGACATCCTGCGAAAACGCAATAAAAGCCATTTCGGATTTATAACAAAATATTTCCAAAACGACGAAGGTGATGATATGGAGCTTCAGCTTGAGGATACCGCTCCCCTTCCCGATGAAATATGTATGACTTTCGAAACGCAGGATGAAGTCCGAAGAGCAATTTCAAAATTAAAGGAGCATTACCGAACAGCTATCGTGCTGCGGGATATAGAAGGGTTGCCTTATGAAGAAATAAGTAAAATTTTAGATATATCCGAAGGAACGGTAAAATCAAGAATCAACAGAGCGCGGGCTCAGCTAAAAGATATTTTAGTAAAAGATTTTCCGGAACTTTTTAAAAATTACAGCGTCTAATTTATTGAAAGGCAGGTGAATTGCATTGAAGTGTTTAGAAATCAGAGAGATTACCTCCGAATTTATAGACGGCGGTCTTGATGAAAAAAACTCCTCCTTGGTGAAACAACATATATCCGAATGCGTGGAATGCTCTAAATATTATAACGAAATTAAAACTACCGTAAGTTTATGCAATTCATTAAAGCCGCTAACTTTACCTGAAAACTTTTCATTTAGGCTTAATGAAAAATTAAAGAAATCCGATCCCTGGTATAAAAATAAAAAATTATATATTTCCGCGGCGGGGCTTGCGGCTTCAATATATCTTATCGCAGGGCCTTTTTACAGCCTTTACATGAATATTAATAATATGCAGGAGCAGCCTCAGCCAACTGATTATCCGCAGATTGTGCAAAATGAAGCAGCAGCTGATAACGATAAACAGCCTGCCGAAGTTTTAAAAAAAGAAGAAGCGCCTGCAACAGCTTCTTTAAAAGAAAAACCACCTGAACAGAAAAAGCAAGAGGAACCAGATAGAATATTGCCGCCTAAAGAGCAAAATTCCGATTATAATGAAAATGAAGCAACATTGCCGCAAGATATAATGCCGGAGCCTGAAATTCAGAGCGCTCCGCAAAAACCGGCGCCTCAGGCTACTCCTTCTCCGCAAGTAAGCATGAAACCGGAAGCCACAATGCCGCCGGAAGCCACAATGCCAGCTGTGATTATCGCGGCTGTTACTCCTGCCCCTGTGCAGGAATCACCTCCCGAGGCAGTGCTTTTTGCAGATATGGACAATTCCGCAGAAACAAAAACTGCAGCTCCTGCCGCAAAATCCTCCGGCGGAGGCGGAGGCGCCGCAATGGCGTCTTTAGCGAAAAGCGAGGCAACTGTTTTGTACATAAAAAATAAGGGCGATAATTCCGATTTTAAGGAATGGCTCGCCAAGAACACGGCTCCCATAACTGAAACTAATTCTCATGGATTTAGTGTAATTTCTTTAAGCTCCGAAGACTATACAAAGGCAGCCGAAATTGCCCAAAAGTACAGTTTGAATTATGTTATCACCGATTCCGCGAACGCTGATTTTTCAGCTATAAGTGATTTGCTTACCCCAGGAAATTATATTATTTTCACAAATTGATGATTTCTTCTAAAGTACATATCTGCTGTTATGTCGGCTCCCCTTGGCTGACAATTTAATGTACTCATTTGTAAAAACGCGTTACGATTTTCGTAACGCGTTTTTTGTAAAATTTAAATTAATACTTTACTAATTTGAATTATTATGTTATAATATTTTAAAGGTGTCTTGCTTTTATATTGCTAAAAGTCGGTATACCCAAAATTAACGAAAAGGATGAAATAAAATGAAAAAAATATTAATCCCGTTTGCGGTTTGTATGGGGCTTGCGGCTTTTGGCGTTAGCGCGGATACCACCGTTGAATTGACGCTTGACTCTCCCGGCGCTAATGTTATGACTGACACTGTAAATGTGCTTGAATTAAACGTGTCTCCGTTTATTGAAAACGGCAATACATACGTTCCGCTTTCGGCTATTTGCGACAGCTTCGGCATTTCCAAATATTACGATAGTGAAACCGGGCTTATTACCATTACAAAAGATGATAAAATAATTGAATTTGTAGTAGGTTCAACAGAGGCGGGAGCAAACGGATCTTTGCTTGCGCTTGATTCTCCTATAACCATACAGAATGATGAGTTTATAGTTCCTCTTAGGGCTACAGCTGAAAATCTGGGGTACAGTGTTGAATATGTCGCCAGCTTAAATACAATACTTATATCAGATAAGCTTAATGTGATGACAATTAACGGTTATCCTGTAAGCTTTGATGAATTCGCTCTTTATTATAATATAAATAAAGCGGCTATACCAACAAAGGATGTCACGGACGAACAAATTACAGAATACAAAGCTCAATTAAAAGACCAGCTTATTAATATGCTTAAACAAAACTATACATTATACAACAACGCTATAAACGGCGGTTTCGGCGCGCTTTTTCAGGATCCTTCCGCCACCTTGCAGATTAAAGAACAATCCGACAGCGTTTATACAAATTATAAGGATATAACAACGCTTAAAAGTGTAATTGCAAGCACAATGGAAAAATCCCAGATTGCGTCAAATTTCAGCAAAATTATTGAATCCGCGGTAAAACCGGCCGATGAAGAAATAAATAAAATCTACAATACGGATTATATTTCGGCAAAGCATATTTTAATACCTATAATCAATACCGAAACCGGTGAGGCTTTAACCGAGGATGACCAAAAAGCCGCTTTAAAAACCGCAACCGAAGCTTTGAATAAAGTTAAAAAAGGCGGCGATTTCGATGCTCTTATGAAGGAATATTCTAAGGATACCGGGCTTGCGAATTATCCTGACGGATACAGCTTTACAAAAGGTCAGATGACTCCTGAATTTGAAACCGCTTCATATAATTTAAAGGAAAATGAAGTCAGCGAGCTTGTGAAAACCTCTTATGGCTATCATATTATAAAAAGAACAGCGCTCCTGCCTATTACAGAAGATCTAAAATCATTTATACAACAAAATCTTCAAAAAGAAAAATTCAGCGAATATTTACAAGGTGTTATAGACAAAAGCGATATTCAGATAAATGAGGATTTAATTAATACTTTAAATTAAATATAAGGTGTGTATCAAATGGTAAATGAAGCATTAAAAGAAATAATCACAAAATTTGAATTTGACGGTAAATTAGATAATATCAAACCTCTCGGAATAGGAAACATTAACGATTCCTATATTGTTACATTCAGCAACGGTAAAAAATATACACTTCAAAAGCTTAATACAAAAATATTTACTCAGCCCGAAAATGTAATGAGCAATATTGTTAAGGTTACAAACCACCTGAAACAAAAAATTGTATCCGAAGGCGGCGATCCTTCCCGCGAAACATTAAATTTTATACATACAAAGTCCGGCGGATATACATATTATTTTGATTCTGATAATGTTTACAGAGCGTATAGCTATATTGACGGCGTTAAAACCATTCAATGCTCTGAGGATACACATTCCGCATACAAAGTGGCACACGCTTTCGGAGTTTTTCAAAGGCGCCTATCAGATTTTAACGCCGGCGAATTGTTTGAAACCATACCCGATTTTCATAACACACCGAAACGATATGATTATTTTAATGAAATCCTTAAAAACGATCCGTGCAACAGGGCAAAGGAAGTAAAGGAACTGATTGAGTTTGTTCAGAAAGAATCCTACCTTGCCGACAAGCTTACAGGCGCGCTTGTTGATAAAAGCATTCCTGTAAGAGTTACGCATAATGATACCAAAATCAATAATATTTTGTTTGATAACAAAACAAACGAAGGTATATGCGTTATAGATTTAGATACCGTAATGCCCGGCACAGCCTTATTCGATTTCGGAGATATGGTTCGTTCCGGAGCCTCGAAGGCCGAGGAGGACGATACGGATTTGAATAAGGTGCAGATTGATTTGGATTATTATAAAGCGTTTGTAAACGGCTTTTCAGACGGTGTGGGCGGCGGTCTTACGAATACAGAAATGTCAATGCTCGCTTTAAGCGCAAAAGTGCTTGCTTTTGAGCTTGGAATCAGGTTTCTGGGCGATTATATAAACGGCGATGTATATTTCAGCATCCGCAGACCCGGCCATAATAAGGATAGGGCGGCAAATCAGCTGAAATTACTTGAGGATATGGAGAATAAATACGAACAAATGTTAAACCCTTAACGGGGGCTTGCTGAATTCTTAAGGTTCGTTCCTGAGATAAAGCAGAGTACAAGTTTGATTAAATAAATTATTTTATCAAATACAGGATAACTCTGCTCATGCGGAGTTATCCTTTTTATTTAAAAAGAAAGGAAGATTACTATGGAAAATAAAATTGCGTTAATTGGTATCATCGTTGAGGATATGGAGTCGGCAAATAAGGTAAATTCTATTCTGCATGAATTTTCTGAATATATAGTAGGCAGAATGGGGATTCCGTACAGAGAAAGGATGGTAAGTGTTATATCGGTTGTAATAGACGCGCCTCAGCCTGTAATCAGCACCGTTTCGGGAAAGCTGGGCATGATTTCAGGTATCAGTGTAAAAACCGTAAACACAAAGGCATAAGTGAGCAAAAATGACATGTATAAGTGTATCTTAAAAGATTTAAAAAATAATTTAAAGCCTACGGCAGGTCTGCTTGAACATCTGTTAAACGCAGATGAGCTTGCTTGGCTTAATATATTCAAACAGGCTGACGAAATACGCCGCGAATATATGGGCAATACTGTCCACATCCGCGCGATTATTGAATTTTCCAATTATTGCAGACGGAAATGCGCGTATTGCGGCCTTAATTCGACTAACGGCAAAATCACAAGGTATCGTATGCAGCCGGAGGAAATAATAGCAACTGCCATAGAGGGCTTTAAGGCGGGTTACCGCACTGTTGTGCTTCAATCAGGCGAGGATCCTTGGTATACGCCCGAAATTCTGGGCGATATCGTTAAGGAAATTAAGAAAAATACCGATTTATCAATCACGCTGTCCTGCGGCGAAATGAGCTATGATGATTATTCATATCTTCGTAAATGCGGCGCCGACAGGTATCTTTTAAAGCATGAAACAGCGGACGAAAATATATATTCCAAGCTGCATTCCTGCGGAACCTTGGAAAACCGTATAAATTGCCTTAAAAATCTTAAAAAGCTGGGCTATGAAACCGGCAGCGGTTTTATGATAGGTCTGCCGTGGCAAACGGGCGAAACAATTGCACGTGATATATTGCTGCTCAATTCAATTCCGTGCGATATGGCAGGCATAGGGCCGTTTATACCGAACGGAAATACGCCGCTGCGCGATTATGCGGCTGGCTCTCCCCTGCTTACAAAAAAAGCTGTGGCGCTTGCAAGGCTGGTAATAAAAAACATACATCTGCCCGCAACAACAGCGCTCGGCGTGCTTGACAGCGCCGAAAAAAATGATGTTTTTTCATGCGGCGCAAATGTTGTTATGAGAAAAATCACACCGCCGAAATACAGAGAGCTATACAAAATATATCCTATAGATTTAGGGGAAATCAAATCTATCAAAGATGAAAGAATTGATTTAGAGAATGCCGTCAGGGTTTTACACAGAAATCCATTATAGAAAGAGGTAATATACAATGTACAACAAAAATTCAAATTTAGCCGCAGATTTTATTTCCGATGAGGAAATACTTTCTACTATTGAGGAGGCTAAGGAAAAAGCGCAGGACAAGGATTATATCACGGCGATTTTGGAAAAAGCCAAAAATTATAAAGGGCTGACACATAAAGAGGCAGCTGTTTTATTGCTTTGCTCCGATGAAGAGCAAATTAATGAAATGTACAAAATCGCCAAATATATTAAAGAAAAAATATACGGCAGACGTATCGTGCTCTTTGCACCGCTATACCTATCAAACTATTGTGTAAACAACTGCAAATACTGCGGTTATCAGCATAAAAATGACAGTATGTGCCGCAGGAAGCTGTCGCAGGAGCAAATCCGAAGCGAGATTATCGCTCTGCAGGACATGGGTCACAAAAGGCTTGCTCTGGAAACAGGTGAAGACCCTGTAAACTGCCCTATCGAATATGTTTTGGAAAGCATTAAAACCGTATACTCCACCAAGCATAAAAACGGCGATATACGCAGGGTAAACGTAAATATAGCGGCGACCACGGTTGAAAATTATAAAAAGCTTAAAGAGGCAGGTATAGGCACATATATTTTGTTTCAGGAAACCTATCATATGCCTACATACAAAAAGTATCACCTGTCCGGCCCGAAAAGTGATTATGAATACCACACAACCGCGATGGACAGAGCAATGGAGGGCGGCATTGACGATGTGGGTATCGGCGTTTTATACGGGCTTTACGACCATGTTTATGAAACAATCGGTATGCTCATGGAGGCGGAGCATTTAGAGGCGGCTCGCGGAGTTGGCCCTCACACCATCAGCGTACCCCGTCTGCGCCCCGCAGAAGGCGTTTCAACAGAAAATTATCCTCATATGGTATCAGATGATGAGTTTAAGAAAACAATCGCCGTATTGCGCCTTGCTGTGCCTTACACAGGCATGATACTTTCAACTAGAGAAAGCGCGGCATTAAGAAATGAAATTCTTGAAATAGGCATTTCACAGGTAAGCGGAGGTTCCTGCACCGGCATCGGCGGATATGCTGACGATAATAAAGTTTCAGAAAATACAGTTCAATTTGAAATTGACGACAGCCGAAGCCTTGACGAGGTTGTGGGCAGCTTATGCGAAGGCGGCTATATACCAAGCTTCTGCACCGCCTGCTACCGTGAAGGGCGCACAGGCGAAAGGTTTATGCAGCTCGCGAAAACCGCGCAGATAGGCAATGTATGCCAGGCTAACGCGCTCATGACTTTAAAGGAATACTTAATGGATTATGCCGGCGAAAAGACTAGAAAAGAGGGGCTTGAAGTAATCGCCCGTGAGCTTAAAAAGATACCAAACCCCAAGGTTAAAGAAATCGCAAAAAATAATTTAAATGAAATTGAACACGGAAAACGTGATTTCAGATTTTAGTGAGGCAGAGTATGATTACAACCTTATCACAAACACCAAATTCAATGAGGCTGCATATAGCGGTTTTCGGCAGGCGTAATAACGGCAAATCATCAATAATTAACGCAATTTCAGGGCAAAATACTGCGCTTGTGTCAAGCGTTGCGGGAACTACTACCGACCCCGTTTACAAGCCAATGGAAATATATCCGCTCGGGCCTTGTGTGCTGATTGATACAGCAGGCTTTGATGATGTTGGCGAGCTTGGAGAAATGCGGATTCAAAAGACAAAAGAGGTTACAGAGCGCACAGATATTGCGCTGATTGTATTCTCCCCCAGCCAGAAGGAATTCGATTTAGAGCTTGAATGGTATAATATTCTGAAATTACGAAATATCCCCGTAATAGGCGTTATAAATAAAATTGATAAAGATAATACGGCATCTGAAGCTTTAATTAAAAAACACTTCAATATTAAAATCATAAAAGTTTCAGCTTTAACAGGCGAAGGTATTGATAATATACGCAATGCCTTGATTGAAGCCGCTCCCGCTGATTATGAGCTTTCCACAATTACAGGGCATTTATGCGGCGAGGGCGACAGCGTACTTCTGGTTATGCCACAGGATATTCAGGCTCCGAAAGGCAGGCTAATTTTGCCGCAGGTGCAGGTTATCCGCGACCTGCTTGACCTTAAAGCCGTTGTTACGTCCGTAACTACCGACAAGCTAATTCAGGCGCTTGCAATGCTTAAAGAACCTCCAAAGCTGATTATAACCGATTCACAGGTTTTCAGTTATGTTTACGAACATACGCCGAGGGAAAGTATGCTGACCTCCTTTTCAGTGCTTATGGCGCGTTATAAGGGTGATATTGACGTATATAAGGAGGGCGCTGAGCAGATTGATAATTTAAAAGACACCGACAAAGTTTTAATTGCCGAAGCCTGCACGCACAAGCCTCTTGACGGAGATATCGCCAGGGTAAAAATCCCCAATATGCTAAGAAAAAAGATAGGTCAGAGCTTGCAGATAGATATAGTATCAGGAAATGATTTTCCCAAAAATATTAAGGATTATAGCCTGATTATCCATTGCGGCGGCTGTATGTTCAACCGGAAATATGTACTGAGCCGTATAGCGATATGCAAGGAATACGGCGTGCCTATCACCAACTACGGCATAGCAATCGCCAAAATGACTGGAATTTTAGATAAAATACGGACAAATAAATAATGTTTAAAATTTATTTAAATGAGTTATAATAGTTTTAATCATCATAGAAAGAAAGGATGATAATTATGAATTATTTAAAATCATTTGAATATACCAAAGATATTGTAGCAGCAAAAATGCAAAATTCTACTGTTGTACCAAACAAATCAAACGGTAAGCTTGTGGCGGAGTTTTTTGTAGAGATTTTTGAAAAGCTTTCCGAATTAGAGAACAAATATACAAAAGAATAATTTTATTATAAGCCGACTAACTGTCGGCTTTTATTTTAGCCTTTATTGAGAAATTTTAGTAGGCTATTGACATAATATGACCATTGTTGTATATTATTTTTTAATGGAAATTCGCAAAGTGAACCCTTAGACATAAAACAAAAAAATAATAAAGTTACCCGTTGTAAATGCTGTGACGCTTACGCTATAATTTCAAAAAAAACAAAATACAAATGTATGTATTGCGGATCTAAAATTAGATAAAAAAACGGCAATACCAATGAACATATTACTAAAGGGACAATGCAATTATCGCATTGTCCCTTTATATTTTGGCTTGGAATTTATTAATACATTCCCATTCCGCCGCCCATTCCGCCACCCATTCCAGGGTTTGGAGCTGCTTCTTTTTCAGGGATATCGGCAACAAGGCTTTCGGTTGTAAGAACCATAGCCGCAACAGACGCTGCGTTCTGCAATGCGCTTCTTGTTACCTTAGTCGGGTCAACTATACCTGTCGCTATCATGTTTACATATTCTTCAGTCAAAACGTTAAAGCCTATGTTAACATTAGAATTTTTTATTTTTTCAACGATTACAGAACCGTCAAGACCTGCGTTTTGAGCGATTTGTCTTACTGGTTCTTCAAGCGCTTTTACAACTAACGAAACAGCTGTTTTTTCGTCGCCGCTCAATGTATCAAGTAGCTTCTTAACGTCAGTTACAGCATTTAAATAAGCTGTGCCGCCGCCTGCAACTATACCCTCTTCAACTGCCGCACGGGTAGCTGAAAGAGCGTCTTCTATTCTGAGCTTCATTTCTTTCATTTCGGTTTCTGTAGCCGCGCCAACCTTGATTACCGCTACACCGCCAGATAATTTAGCGAGTCTTTCCTGAAGCTTTTCTTTATCAAATTCGGATGTGGTTTCTTCGATTTGAGCTTTAATTTGAGCAACTCTGTCTTTAATAGCCTGAGCGTCGCCCAAACCGTCAACAATGATTGTATTTTCCTTTTGAATTTTAACCTGTCTTGCTTTACCCAGCTGTTCAATTGTAGTTTCTTTTAAATCAAAGCCAAGCTCTTCGCTTATTACCTGACCGCCTGTAAGGATTGCTATATCCTCAAGCATAGCTTTTCTTCTGTCGCCGAAGCCGGGAGCCTTAACAGCCACACATACGAATGTGCCGCGGAGTCTGTTTACTATCAAAGTAGCAAGAGCTTCGCCTTCTACATCCTCTGCAACTATAACCAGCTTTTTGCCCTGCTGAACTATTTGTTCAAGAATCGGCAATATGTCCTGTATATTAGTAATTTTTTTGTCTGTGATTAATATATAAGCATCATCCAAAACAGCTTCCATTTTTTCTGTATCTGTTACCATGTATGGTGAAATATAACCTCTGTCAAACTGCATACCTTCAACAACTTCCGAATATGTTTCAGCGGTTTTAGATTCTTCAACAGTTATAACGCCGTCATTTCCTACCTTTTCCATAGCGTCTGCAATTAACTGACCAACCATATCGTCCGCCGCGGATATTGCAGCAACACGAGCGATATCGTCTTTGCCTTTGATTTTTTCGCTGTGAGCAACAATGCTTGCAACTGCCGTATCAACTGCTTTTGAAATGCCTTTTTTAAGTATCATCGGGTTTGCACCCGCCGCAACATTTTTTAAGCCCTCACGGATAATCGCCTGTGCGAGGAGCGTAGCTGTGGTTGTGCCATCGCCCGCTATATCGTTCGTTTTTGTAGCAACCTCTTTTACAAGCTGAGCGCCCATGTTTTCAAAAGCGTCCTCAAGCTCGATTTCTTTAGCAATTGTAACACCGTCATTTGTTATGAGCGGTGAACCGAATTTCTTATCCAAAACAACGTTTCTGCCTTTTGGACCCAAGGTAATTTTAACTGTGTTAGCAAGTGAGTTAACGCCGCGTTCTAAAGAACGTCTTGCGTCTTCTCCGTAAATTATTTGTTTAGCCATCTTCACATTCCTCCTATTATTCTACAACTGCAAGAATATCGCCTTGTTTTACGATAATATATTCTTGATTATCAACTTTAACTTCTGTTCCGGCATATTTGCTTACTATAACCTTTTGACCTACGGAAACTTCCATTTTTATTTCTTTACCGTCAACGATTCCGCCGGGACCAACTGCTAAAATTTCGGCAATCTGCGGTTTTTCTTTAGCGGAGCCAGCGAGAACTATACCGCTTTTTGTGGTTTCTTCGGCTTCTGTCATTTTAATTACGACTCTGTCGCATAATGGTTTTAACTTCATAGTTAAAATTCCTCCTTTATATAATTGTATATATATCATTTTATTAGCACTCACTTGTAATGAGTGCTAACTATATATATAATATAACTAAAAACCGGATTTTATTCAAGTCTGTACAAAGTTTAAAATGTCTGATATTTTAAAATTATATCCGGTTTTCTCTTATTTTCTCACTATTTCATTAATTTTCATTTATGTGAAAAATTATTCACAAAATTTAAGGTTAAAATAAAATTAATTTGTTTAATTTTTTATTGTATAGGAAATTACGGCAGAATATACGGAACGAAAAGGGCATTTTTTATCCAATTAAGACGGACTATATTCTTCCATTATTTTCTCAGAAATTTTTATACCGTCCACCGCGGAACTCATTATTCCTCCGGCATAGCCGGCGCCCTCGCCCGCGGGATACATACCTATTATATTCATTGCATGAAAATTTTCTCCTCTTAAAATGCGAATCGGTGAAGAAGTGCGGGTTTCAACTCCTGTCATAACAACTTCGGGCGCGGAAAACCCTTTTATTTTCCTTTCAAAAAAGCGTAAGCCATCAGCCAGCGTATCACAAATAAACTGCGGAAGTATTTTATGCAAATCAGCATTTACCGTATTTGGCTTATATGACGGCGTAATGTGGTTTTTTGGGGAAATTCCGTTTAAAAACTCCCCTGCCGTCTGCATTGGGGCGCTGTAATTTTCCCCGCCTGCCTCAAATGCCTTTTGTTCCAATTCCCTTTGAAAATACATACCGTCAAGCGGCGAATTTTTATTAAAATCCTCAGGGCGGACGTCCACAACTATTGCGCTGTTGGCATTTTCCATGTCTCTTTTGTATTCGCTCATTCCGTTTGTTACAACTCCGCCCTCTTCGGACGTGGACGCTATGACCAGACCGCCCGGACACATACAAAAAGAGTATGCGCTGCGAACTTTGCCTTTGCATGCAAGCTGATAGTCCGAATGCCTAAGCTTAGGGTGACCCGCATAGCTACCATATTGCGCTATGTCAAGCTGCCTCTGATTATGTTCAATGCGAACCCCTGCCGAAAAAGCTTTAGGAACTAAACTTACGCCTCTTTTATTTAGCATTTCAAAGGTATCTCTGGCGCTGTGCCCTATTGCCAAAATCAGAGCGCCGCAGCTTTGCCACTGCCCACTTATCTTAATTTCCGTAATCTTATGATTGAATTTTATATCCTCTAATCTGTTGAGAAAGCGAACGCTGCCGCCAAGCCTAATTATTTCCTCACGCATATTTTTTACAACAATTTTAAGTATATCAGTTCCTATATGAGGCTTTGCCTGCCATAAAATTTCTTCGGGCGCGCCGAATTTAATAAAAGTTTTTAATACCTCGCTGCACCTGTGGTCGTTAATTCTGGTTGTAAGCTTACCGTCCGAAAATGTACCGGCTCCGCCCTCGCCGAACTGCACATTATTATTTATATCCAAATCGCCGCCGTTCCAAAAGCTAGATACCGCAATGCTTCTAGCGTCAATGTCGCCGCCCCGCTCGATTACTATAGGGTTATACCCGTTTTTGGCAAGTATATACGCAGAAAAAAGCCCCGCAGGACCGAATCCGGCAACGAATACAGGGCCGCTTAGCGGTTTTGTTCCGGTTTTGAACTGAATTTTTTGGGCAGGCTCTATATATTGAATATCATTGCTAAAAAGCCGACTTACCTTTTCCGATTCATTTCCGTTAAAATTAATCAAAACAGAATAAACAAGCTGCAGATTATTTTTTCTTCTTGCGTCAACAGATTGCTTTACAATTTTAAAATCATTAATTTCAGACTTCGGTATTCTCAAAATTCTTGCTGTTTCTTCCTTTAAATCATATTCACTGTCAATAGGTACTTTTATATTATTTATCTTAATTGGCATTTTATACCTCGCCGTTCATTTCTTTTTTAAATTGCTCGAAAAAACTCTTTTCAAATTCAAATCTATTTTTCTGAATTTCTTTTGAAAACTCATAATTCAAAAATTTACTGTTTCTTTGCTTCTGATTCACTACGTTAAAGGTTTCAAAGAAATTCAGTGCCTGCTCCATCTTCATATCTTCAACAGCGGCGTATAAGAAATTCATCCACACATCCATTGTGCCGTCATGGTCAATTATATCCGCGTCCATAACAAGCTTCACATAATCCGGGAAATTTTTCATATTATCACTGTGGTCGGTATGAAGTGTTATAATTTCAATAATTTTGCTAAGGTCAACTTCATTAAAATAAGTACAAAGCAACGCTCTTGCAATTTTGCCGCCTGTAATATTATGCGGTTTTTGCAGCTTCCCTATATCATGAAATAAAGCGGCGGCAAAAATTACATCATCATATTCCGCATTATCAGGGAATAGCTGTTTTCTTAATTGCAAGGCTATTTTAGCTGTTCTGAGCCCGTGATAAAATGCAAAACCCGTTTCCCTGTGAGAATGGTCTTTCTTCCTACTCATTTCGGTTTCAGCTATTTCAATTAAAGCATCTCTGTCCATTTATACACCCGCTTATTTTTCATATACCTGATATTCTTCCCAGATTTGTTCCAAATACTCAAAGTTATGGTAAACCTCATTCTTTTTCCTGAGCCCGATTGCAACAATTAAAGCGTTAACAAGGCTGAAAGGAGCAGCGAATGAGTCCACAAAATATGCCATTTCGCTGCGCGCGATAAGGCTGTTTGAAGCATATTTCGTAATAGGAGATGACGCAGAATCTGTTATTGCTATAACCTTGCTGCCTTTGCTTGCGGCATATTCAGCGGCTTTTAGAGTACGCTTTGAATAACGCGGATAGCTTATCGCAACAACAACATCATCCTCCCCGGTTCTCATAATTTGCTCAAAAATTTCGCTGACGCTGGTGGTATGAACCAAACGGACATTATCGAATATAAGATTAAAATAAAAGCCTAAAAAGCTCGCCAAAGCCGCCGCGCTGCGCACACCGAGAATATATATCCGTTTAGCGTTTAAAAGGTCTTGAACAGCGCCGTCAAACGCGTTTTTATCTACCTCTTCAATTGTACGTTTTATATTCTCCAAATCTGATTGCATAACGTTTTCTATTACACTTTTATTACCGATTCTTTCTGAGGCAACCTCCATTCTCTGGAAAGCTGTAAGCTTATTTCTTATCATCTCCTGCAGCTTATCCTGAAAGTCGCCGTATCCGTCAAAACCTAACTCCGCCGCAAACCTAACCACAGTAGATTCGCTTGTATTTACGGCAGCACCCAGCTTTTGAGCTGTCATAAACGCAGCCTTTTCATAATTTTTAGTTATAAAATCCGCAATTTTCTTTTGCCCTTTACTGAATGAGGCGTATTTCTCGTTAGTCTGATTCAATAAATCCTGCATAGTACCCTCCAAATAATTTATTTAATAGGCTTTCTTGCGATATAAAATACCTTCTCGCTGTTTTTCACAGGCTTATCAAAGGTTAAATCATCATATTGCGCCAATATCTCAAACCCCGTTTTTTTAAGTAAATTAATAAGCTGCCTTGACGTATATGCGCGCTGATAGTGAATTTCTGAATATCTGCGATACAATGTATCCTCTTTTACAAAAAAATTAAGCGTAAACTCGCATATTTCCTCCTCGGGGTCATAAACATTCTCCCAAGTATAAAAAATGCCTTCATCTCCGCCTGTAAAAACATTTCCTGCAAGTACATTTTCAAGCTTGTGTTTTGTGTTAACATCAAATATAAAAAGCCCGCCCGGCTCAAGATAATTATTCACAAGCCTGAAGGTTTGCTCCAAATCCTCTTTTTCGGTTAAATAATTTAAGCTGTCCAACAGACAAAGCACTGCCTGCACACTTCCGTACAGCTCAAAATTTTGCATTTCCTGATTCAAATATAATATATCAAGCTTTTTATCTTCAGCCTTTTGTTTTGCGATATCAAGCATTTCAGCTGAAATATCTATACCGGTCATATCGTATCCGCGCTCGGCAAGAAGTGTTGTCATAGTTCCCGTTCCGCATGCTAAATCCAAAACAAGCTTTGGGTATGTATTAAATTTTTCAAATATATTTATAATAAATTTTAAGCGTTTTTCATACTCCAAATCCTGCATGAGAATATCATAAACTTCCGCAAACGCAGTATAGCTTCTGCAGTTTTCCATTTTTTCAAGCGCCAAATCAAATCCGCTTTCATTTTCCTGCATAAGCGTTTTTATTCGCGGAATAAGATATGAACTGATATCAGTTTTATCGACTATTTCACTAAACGTCAGGTTTTTTTTAAGCAACCTCGCAGTTTCAAGCCTTTGAGCCACAGCGATACATTCCGTTTTAGTAACAAGCGTATCAAAAACCTCTTTGCATGTTTCCTTGTCATTTATGTTCACAATTAAATTCACTAAATGGTCTATCATTAATTCTCTGTCTTGCTCGTTCATGCACCAGTCTCCTTTTAACTAAGAAGCTTCTATTCATCTATATTTATTTATTATATCATATTATTAAATAAAATACAATAACTAAAAAAACGACCTGTTTTCGTAAAATATTACAAAAACTATTGAAATTTTATTATTTTTATGATAAAATGTAATAAAAATATGATCGGAGGAAAAAAATATGGAAAAAACTAATTTGGGGATTCGCGAAAATATATTTGCTACCTTGCTTTTTATTTTAGGTCTTACCGGATTTTTGCCTGTCTTAATTTTTGCAGTTGTTGCATTTGTATTGCATGAAAATGATTATATCAAAAAAACCGCCCTGCAGTCAATTGGTTTTCTTTTAATCATAGCCTTTATTAACATAATTCTAGTATGTTTAAACGGCGCTGTAAATTTTACTCTGCAACCTGTATTTAATCTTTTCCCTTTTGGCATCAAAGGCGTTACATCAGAAATATACCGTAATTTAAGAAATCTTGTAACTTTAATTCAGTATATTGGTATTTTTGTATTATCATATAAAGCATATCGTGGTAAACCTATACATATTCCCTTTATTGATGAAATTATAGAAAAAAGTTTATAAATAATTTTTTGTCAACATAAAAACGGGTGAATTTAATCACCCGTTTTATATATTAAATTGGATGTGTTTTTTCTTCCATGTTTACTAAATCGCCGTCAATTTTATATTTAGCGGCACGACGCAGTTCAAAGAATTTTTCCGCTACCTGTTCAAATAAAGCATAGGTTAAAACATCCTCGTCCTGTTCCATAAAGCCGTTCATTTTAGCTTTGATGGTTTCAAGCTCCGGCTTAATTAAATCAGCCGGACGGCAGGTAATTTGCTCTTCATTACCAATTATTTTCTTTATAATTTCTTCACTTATAGGCATCGGAGTTTTACCGTATTCGCCTTTAACCAGCGCTTTGGATTCTTTGCTTATCATTTTATATCTTTCACCCGCAAGCACGTTTAAAACTGCTTGTGAGCCTACTATCTGGCTTGTCGGAGTTACAAGAGGAGGAAATCCGAAATCCTCTCTTACACGAGGAACCTCTTTAAGCACCTCTTCAAATTTATCTGTTTTCCCCTGTTGCTGAAGCTGTGAATAAAGGTTAGAAAGCATTCCGCCCGGAACCTGATATATTAATGTGTTTACGTCTACACGCAGCATTTTTTCGTTTAATAAACCGCTCTTTAGATATTCCTCCCTAAGCGGAATAAAATACTGAGCAATTTCTGACAGCTTTTCTATATTAAGGCCTGTGTCGTAAGGTGTGTTCTTAAACGTAGCGACAAGAGGTTCTGTTGCCGGCTGTGACGTACCAAGCGCCATTGAAGATATCGCCGTATCAATAACGTCTACCCCTGCTTCGGCAGCCTTCAAATATGTCATATCCCCGACTCCGCTTGTATAGTGCGTGTGAAGCTGAATAGGAATTTTAACAGCCTTTTTCATTTCACTGATTAAATCGTAAGCTGTATAAGGAAGCAGCAAACCTGCCATATCCTTTATACAGATTGAATCCGCGCCCATGCTTTCAAGCTCTTTCGCTAATGTAACAAAGGTTTTTATATCATGTACAGGGCTGATAGTATAACAAACGGTCGCCTGAACATGACCTCTGCCCTCTTGTTTCGCGTACTTTCTAGTGGCTTCAATCGCTGTTTTTAAGTTTCTGACATCATTAACAGCGTCAAAAATACGGATTATATCAATACCGTTGGCAATTGATTTCTGAACAAAATATTCTACAACATCATCTGCATAGTGACGATAACCCAAAATGTTTTGTCCACGGAAAAGCATCTGAATCGGTGTATTTTTAGCTAAATCTTTTATTTTTCTTAATCTTTCCCATGGATCTTCATTTAAAAATCTTAAACAGCTGTCAAAGGTAGCTCCGCCCCATGCTTCAAGTGAATGATACCCTATTTTATCTAATTTTTCAACAATCGGCAAAATATGCTTAGTGGTCATACGCGTGGCAATAAGCGATTGGTGCGCGTCACGCAGCACAGTTTCAGTTATACCGATTTTCTTTTGAATTTCTGCCATATTAATCTCCAATCTACATTTTATTTTATCATCGCGAGGAACACACCTGCCGCAACTGCCGAGCCTATAACTCCGGCAACGTTAGGCCCCATAGCGTGCATTAAAAGGAAGTTTGCGGGGTTTTCCTTCTGACCGACAATTTGTGATACGCGTGCCGCCATAGGCACAGCAGATACACCAGCAGAGCCAATTAAAGGATTGATTTTGCCCCCTGTTACTTTGTACATAATTTTTCCGAATATAACTCCTCCAAAGGTACTGATTGCAAACGCAACCAACCCTAGGAAAACAACGCCAAGTGTAGTCGGCGTCAGGAAAGTAGCCGCGTCTGCGGTTGCGCCTACTGTTAAACCTAAGAATATTGTTACAATATTCATTAATTCATTTTGAGCTGTTTTAGACAGCCTTTCGGTAACGCCGCATTCTCGCAGCAAATTTCCGAACATTAACGCGCCTACCAAAGGAACCGCTGTCGGCACAATGAACGCTACTACTATTGTTGTTACTATCGGAAATAAAACCTTTTCCATTTTTGAAACCGGACGTAGCTGGCTCATAACCACGCTGCGTTCTTCCTTTGTTGTAAACGCCTTCATAATAGGAGGCTGAATAATCGGAATCAGCGCCATATATGAATATGCGGCAATCGCAACGCTGGGCAATAACTCATCCTTTAAGGTTTTTGTAACATATATCGCGGTAGGGCCGTCGGCGCCGCCTATGATACCGATTGACGCCGCTCCTTTAATATCAAATTTATCAAATACAGTAGGGAAATATATACCAAGAAGCATTGCTCCGCAAAACGCAACAAACACGCCTAATTGAGCCGCCGCGCCGAGCAGCAGGCTTTTAGGATTCGCGATCAGCGGCCCGAAATCCGTCATTGCTCCCACACCCAGGAATATAAGACTGGGATAAATACCGAACTTAACGCCTAAGTAAAGCCAGTCCAGAAGCCCTCCGTCTTTTATCATTTTTTGAAAATCAATATAATCCGTATGAAATAATTCTTTATGCATAACCCCGCCAAGCGGCAGATTTGACAGCAGCATTCCAAACGCTATCGGCAACAGCAGAAGAGGCTCAAAACCTTTTACTATTGCAAGATATATGAGTACACAGGCAATCGCAATCATAACAATCGCGCCGCCGTTTGTTTTGAGAAGCGCTGCAAAACCTGTTGTCCCGGCGAAGCTAATAATTCCATTTATCAGTTCGCTCAAATTCAAACATCCTTTCTGGGTATATTAATCTAATGTAACAAGCAAATCACCTGTATTTACAGATGAACCTTTGCTTACATAAACGCCTGCAACCACACCGTCGCGAGGCGATAAAATTTCATTTTCCATTTTCATAGCTTCAAGGATACATAAAATATCGCCTGATTTTACGCTTTGTCCAGCGCTTACAGCCACATTTAAAATTGTACCCGGCATAGGAGCCTCAATCTTAGTTGCGCCGGCTGCGGGTGCTGCGGCTACCGGAGCCGCTGCAGGTTTTGGCGCAGCCTTCGGAGCCTGAGCGGGAGCAGCGGGCGCCGCAGCCTGTGCTATAGGCACACTGACTGAGGGTGTTCCGCCAACTTCCTCCACTTCCACCTCATAGGATTTTCCGTTTACATTTATCATAAATTTTCTCATTTTATTATCCTCCTATAAATTGTTTTCCAATTGTTCTTTTCTTGATATTGTATTCCATGTAGGGGCAGTCTGCCCGACTCTTCTGAAGGATTTAATTCTCAAATTATAAGTTGATGTATTAAGCGAAGCCGCAATTGCGGCAGTTATAACTGCAATTAATTCCTCATCGTCATCCGCATCTGTTGTTTGAACTGATTGAACAGCGTCTGCATCCGGCACACTTTCAGGTTTATTATCACTTTTATCCTTTTTTTCAAATTTTCCTACAGAAACATGCAGCAATGATGTAGTCGCCCAAAGAATAATCAATACCGCGAATACTATACCCATACCAAGAATTGTAATTAATATCATTTGCATAAATGGGTTTGTTGTAGTCAATTATTTCGCCTCCGTTCACATATCCGTGTATTTATTAAAGCGGGATATTTCCGTGCTTTTTGGCAGGTCTGCTTTCCCGTTTGCTGAGCAGCATCTCTAAAGCCGAAATAATACGAGGACGGGTTGAATCGGGTTCTATAACATCATCCACATAACCTCTTTTTGCCGCTTCGTACGGATTCGCAAATTCATTCCTGTATTCAGCTATTTTTTCCTGTCTTGTAGCGATTGGATCTTCGCTTTTGTCAATTTCCTTTTTAAATACTATATTAGCAGCGCCTTCAGGCCCCATAACAGCTATCTCGGCAGTAGGCCAAGCTAAAACCATATCCGCGCCCACATGTTTGGAGCTCATGGCAATATAAGCGCCGCCGTAAGCTTTTCTAATAATTACATTAATTTTCGGAACAGTTGCTTCACAGTAAGCAAAAAGAAGCTTTGCCCCGTGACGGATTATTCCGTTATGCTCCTGAGCTACGCCCGGAAGATAACCGGGCACATCCGTAAGAGTTACAAGCGGAATATTAAAAGCATCACAGAAACGTATAAATCTTGCCGCTTTATCTGAAGAATCAACATCAAGAGAGCCTGCTGAAAATTTCGGCTGATTCGCTACTATACCAACAGTTCTGCCGTTAAATCTTGAAAAGCCTACTATTATATTTTTCGCAAAGCCCTGTTGAATCTCCATAAAGCTGTCTGAATCAACAAGCTCGGCAATTACTTCTTTCATATCATAGGCTTTATTAGCGTCGTCAGGCACAATGCTCATAAGCTTATCGGAAATTCTGTTCAAATCACTCTCGTCACAGCCGTATTCCGGCGCGTCTTCAAGGTTGTTGGAAGGAAGATAAGAAAGCAGCTTTTTTATACCGGCTATGCAGCTTTCCTCATCAGTATATTCAAAATGAGCCACACCGCTTTTATTATTATGCGCGGCAGCTCCGCCAAGCTCGTCTGCCGTAACAGTTTCGCCGGTAACAGCTTTAATAACCTGCGGGCCTGTGATAAACATCTGGCTTGTTTTGTCAACCATAAAAGTAAAGTCCTGAATAGCAGGAGAATAAACAGCGCCGCCGGCGCATGGACCCATTATTACCGCGATCTGCGGAATAACGCCGGATGACAGAGTATTGCGGAAAAATATATCGCCAAACCCCGAAAGCGCGTCAATGCCCTCCTGAATTCTGGCTCCGCCGGAATCGTTAATACCGATTATTGGCGCTCCCATTTTCACCGCCATATCCATAACCTTGCAGATTTTTTTAGCGTGCATTTCGCCAAGCGAGCCGCCGATTACCGTAAAATCCTGAGCATATACAAATGTAAGTCTTCCGTCTATAGTGCCGTAGCCTGTTATAACACCTTCCGCCGGAGCGACAGTTTTGTCCATACCAAGCTTTGTACCTCTATGCTGAACAAATGCGTCAAGCTCAATAAAGCTTCCCTGATCCATCAGCATATTAATTCTCTCTCTAGCAGTAAATTTAGATGACGCATGCTGCTTTTCAATTTTATCCGCGCCTCCGCCCAATTCTATTTCAGCTCTTTTCTGCTGTAATTGGGTTATTTTCCCTAAGGTAGACATATATAAAATACCTCCTGTTTCTACTATCCATTAAATGGATTATATTTATGATAATACCACAAATGTGGCGTAATCTTAAAATAGAAATAATGATTGTTAAATAAATAACAAATGAGTTTACTTTTTATTTTCTAAATAAAAAAATCTTTCCCATATTCTTATTTCTATATAAAACGTGAAAATCCTTCTAATTTTATATAAATAATTATATAATTCTTTCTATTATGTCCGCAATCGCATTATATCTGCAATCTATGGTAATTTTATCCGCTTTCGATTTAACAATATCCAATGCGTTTTCAGTTGCTATGCCGACATCCGCCGCTTTAATCATTTCTATATCATTTTCATTATCGCCTACGGCATAAACCTTTGTAATTTGCGGAAGCATAGATTTAAGCTGAAAAATCGCGCGGCCTTTGCCCGCGTTTTTATCAAGCATTTCGTAAAACACATCGCAGCTTTGCGAAAAATACATTTTTTTATCGTAGCCTTTGCTGCTGATATAGCTTCTAAGCTTCTGCATTTTGCTTTTTTCTTCTATAAACAAAACTTTGTACCATGGTTTTATGGCTGCTCTGAAATCTATTTCAGGCTCATCAGATAAATATGGCTCGGCTTTTAAATTTTTCTTGCATAGGTATATATTATTCTCATTATATATTTTTATACCCACATCGGGCATATTGATATTTAAATCATCTACAATTATTATTTCTTCATCTGATATAGGAACTCCCCATAAAACATTATTCATATCCGTATCATATATTATTGCTCCGTTATGTGAAATAATCGGAGCGTTTATAACAATGTTATGCGTAAGTTTTTCTATGGCAGGTTTCATTCTGCCTGTCGCCAGTGTAAATAAGCCTCCGTTATCAGTAAAATATTTAATAGCTCGGGCATTTTCATCGCTAACTTCAAATTTATCGCCTATAAGCGTGCCGTCTATATCGGAAACAAGCAGTATACCATCGTATTTTCCCATAATTAATTTTTTCCCTCAAAATTATTTTTTTGGTTAGTTATATGAATTTCAGAATATTGTTTAGCGAGATTCGCGTCGTTCAGCTCAATTGCCTGTATAATATTAGAGTGCTCTCTTGCCACTGTTTTTGTATGATACACATCCTTTAAATACAATACCCTGTATCTGTAAAGCTGGTCTTTAAAGCCTGTATATATCTGCAAAAGCCTTTCATTTCCGGATTTAATATAAATATATTCATGAAAATCAACGTCCGCTTTTACCTGACCCGCCAAATCATTTTTTTCCAAAGCATTGTCAAATTCTTTTCCAAGCACTTTAAGCTTGTTAATTTCCTTTTCGCTTGCCCTGTCAATAAACAGCCCTATAGCCAGCATATCAAGCGCGCCCCGAATATCAAGCACTTCTTTTATATCCTTTAAGGAAAGCAGGCTGACATGGGCGCCTCTTCGCGGCAAAACAGTCACTAAGCCTTCAATTTCAAGCCTTCTTACCGCTTCGCGAAACGGAGTTCTGCTAACCCCTAATTTTTTAGCATAATGAATCTCCATAAGCCTGTCGCCCGGTTTTAATACCCCGTTGAGAATGTCCTTTCTAAGCGCTTCGCATATAATATCGCTAAGCGGTTTTTTCATTTCCTCCACTTTATCAGCCCCCTTAATTTAATGTGTATATCAGGAATACATCATTTGATAATTTTTTTAATTCATTTTTAGCCTTTGCAGCACTGTTTATATCATCATACATTCCTATTACAGTAGGTCCGCTGCCGCTCATAACGCAACCAATGCAGCCGTATTCAAGCATTATCTTTTTAAATTTATCGATTACCGGATGCGCCGGCATTGTAACCGTTTCAAGCACATTATACATCCTTACCGCAACACCGTGTATATCCTTATTTTCAATAGCTTTTATACATCCGGCAGTATCAGGATGCTCTTTTAAGCACGACGTCGTTAAATTCTTATATACCCAAGGCGTTGATACATGCAAATTAGGTTTTGCGGCTAAAATTAAAGTTTTGGGCATGTCGGCAATTTTTGTCAAAATTTCGCCTTTTCCTTCGGCAAGCGCCGTCCCCCCTGTAATACAAAACGGTACGTCCGCCCCCAATTTTTCTCCTAATTTTAAAAGCTCCCCCTGGCTTAATACATTACAGTATATTTTATTTAAGCATTTCAAGACAGCCGCCGCATTAGAGCTTCCGCCCGCAAGCCCCGCCGCGACAGGAATATTCTTTTTAATTTTAATCTCTGCTCCATCGGTTATACCGGTGCTTTTAAAAAAAAGCTCCGCCGCTTTATATGCTATATTTCTGTCATCCGTAGGCAGAAATCTTAAATTTGTGTGAACTTTTATTCCTTTAGGAATTTTATTAATCCATAAATTATCACTAAGCGAGATGGTCTGCATAATCATCTTAACATCATGATAACCATCCGCCCGTTTTCTTAACACATCAAGGGTTATATTTATTTTAGCGTAAGAATTAATTTCCATAAATAATCTCCCCTATTTTGCCCGTTACTTCAGAAATATTATCAATAGCGTATAGCTTAAGCTTACCGTTATATTTAACGGGCATATTGGCTTTCGGAATAATACATACTTCAAAACCCATTTTTTCAAGCTCGGTAAGCCTTTTTTCCATATGGGAAACAAACCTCAGCTCGCCTGTGAGGCCTACCTCGCCCACGGACGCAGCCTTTTCCTTTACCGGTATATTTTTAATTCCTGATACAATCGCAAGGACAAGCGGCAAATCAACAACTGTTTCATTTATTTTCATACCTCCGGCGATATTTATGTAGACATCCTGATTCTGAATGCTCAGCCTCAGCTTTTTTTCAATTACAGCCAGAATCATAACCATTCTGTTATAATCCAACCCTGAAACCATTCGTCTTGGAGTTCCGAAGCCGGTAGGTGTTATAAGCACCTGGATTTCCGCCATAATCGGTCTTGAACCTTCCATGGTGCAAATTACGGAAGACCCTTCGGTATTATCACGTCTGCCCGACAGCATCATACTTGAAGGATTTTTAACCTCATGCAGACCGTCGGAATCCATTTCAAACACGCCTATCTCATTTGTTGAGCCGAATCTGTTTTTTACTGCCCGTAAAATTCGATAAGTCCGTAGCCTTTCTCCTTCAAAATATAAAACGCAGTCAACCATATGCTCCAAAATTCTGGGGCCTGCAATGTTACCGTCTTTTGTAACATGTCCAATTATTATTACGGCAATATTATCGTTTTTCGCAAGCGACATAAATCTCATGCAGCTTTCGCGAACCTGCGACACACTGCCCGCTCCTCCCGCGCAGGAGGAACATTCCATTGTTTGAATTGAATCTATAATTATTATTTCAACCTTGGCGTTTTTCGCGCTTGCAATAATTTCATCAACATCAGTATGCCCGAGAAAATACAGCCCATCGCTTTTTATTCCAAGTCTGTCGGCACGCATTTTAATCTGAGTGTCCGACTCTTCACCGGAAACATAAAGCACTTTTTTCATTTTAGAGTAGTTCCATGCCGCCTGCAGAGCTAATGTTGATTTACCGATTCCGGGGTCTCCGCCTACCAGCACCAAAGAACCTTCAACCAATCCTCCTCCGAGAACTCTGTCAAATTCCTCAATTTCGGATAATATTCTTTGCTCCTTAGTCATTACTACTTCGGATAACTGTTTTATTTCAGCAGACTTTAGACTTCTGCTTGAGGACGAGGCAGGAATTACCGTTTCTTCCACCATAGAATTCCATGTATTGCAGCTGACGCATCTGCCAAGCCATTTTGGCGACTCAAAGCCGCATTGCTGGCATACAAAAACCGTAGTGCTTTTCATTTTAGCCAATAAACTCACCTGCCATAAAAATAATTAATATATCCCATTTATATTATATAACAAATTTTTTTGTTTGAAAAGCAAAAAAATTAACTAAATATATAATATACTGCGATGAAAAAATGTAAATATTAATTAAAATTAAAAATTTTTTATTAAAAAGACTTGATTTTATTTCATTTTTGATATAATATATATAAGTGGTTGTATTTTCCGTAAATTTACTTTAATCACAGAGATTTTATTAAATGGGATAAACTTTTAAATCAACTAATTATTATATTTTAGTTATAAATCATAAAGATTTATAATAAATTTTATTAACTTTGAAAATAATATTATTGCAATTGTAAGGATAAGCTGTATTAAAATACTTACGAGCAATCAAAACGAAAGTGAGGTTAAAATATGGAAATCAGTAACGACATTTTCTATTTTTTTAGCATAATCCTTCAGATTTTCTCTTATTCGTTAGGCGCATATTTTATCATAATCTCGATTTTTGCGTGGATACCTAAAAAGGCAGCACCTAATTTAACCGATAAGGAGCACTCATTTGCTCTCATTGTCGCGGCGCATAATGAAGAATCCGTTATAAAGTATATGGTCGAAAGCCTGTATAAGCTTGATTATAACCATGATAAATATAAGGTATTTGTTATAGCGGACAACTGTACGGACAATACCGCGGAAATAGCAAGAGAAGCCGGCGCTATCGTTTATGAAAGATTTAATGATAAGCTCAGAGGCAAAGGGCACGCTCTTGAATGGATGTTCGACAAAATTTATAAATTGGATGAAAGCTTTGATTGCATTTGTATTTTTGACGCGGACAACGTTGTATCTCGTAACTTTTTAAAGGAAATTAACGAGCAGCATAATAAAGGCTATAAGGTTGTTCAGGGAAATATTGAAAGTAAAAACCCATATGATTCCTGGATCGCTACTGCTTACAGCACCTCCTTCTGGATGATAGGAAAGCTGTACCAGCAGGCAAGATACAATATTAATCTTACTTGTCAGCTAAGCGGAACAGGTTTTTCAATTGATATTGAGCTTTTGAAAAAATTAGGCTGGGGAGCTACCTGCCTTACTGAAGATATGGAGTTCACAGCAAAGCTCTCTCTTAATGGTTACAAAGTCGGCTGGGCGCATAATGCTTACGTTTTTGACGAAAAGCCTTTATATTTCGGGCAATCATGGCGTCAGCGTAAAAGATGGATGCAGGGTCATGCAGACGTCGCAACAAGGTTTGCATTGCAGTTGTTCAAAAAAGCAGTTAAGGATAAGGATATGTCCGCATTTGACTGCGGAATATATTTAATGCAGCCTTTAAAGATATTGGCGCTGGGTGTTATCACTATATTTAGTTATTTGCAAATTCTGTACCCCGAAGGAAACGTCGGTTTTTTCCAGGTTTGGTATTTATTTGATAAATCCTTTATCTGGGTTGTGCTTTCAAGCTTAGGATTCCTGTACATGCCGTTTACGGTAACGTATGAAAAAAGAGAATTTAATTTCAGCCTGTTCTTTTGTTATATAACATACTGGCTATATTCTCTGACATGGATACCGATAGCTATACAGGGTATTATTCATAAAAATGATAAGGATTGGGTACATACCAAGCATGTACGCACAATCGATATCAGTGAAGTTGAGGCCTCCAAAAATTAATTAACTTAGGGCTTTATCAAAATTTGATAAAGCCCGTTTTATATCGCCTGATATTATTCTTATGCAATTATAAGCAGAAGCTCACGAAGAATTTTGCAAGCTACTGCTGTTGAAACCCCGCTTTGGTCATATGCGGGAGATAGCTCGTTAATATCAAACCCAACAATATTTAAACCGGATAGCTTGTATATTGCATGCATTAATTCATTATAGGTTACGCCGCCCGCTTCGGGAGTTCCCGTTCCGGGGAATACCGACGGGTCGAGCACGTCCAAATCCAACGAAAAATAAACCGGCATATCTTTTAATTTTTCGATTATTATTTCAATTCCATCAAGGTTAAATTTATTTGTGAACACATGGCTTTTTGCCCATTCAAATTCGGCTCTTTCTCCCGAACGGATTCCGAACTGATATATTTTTCCGTCGCCTGTTATTTCCCATATTCTGCGCATTACAGTGGCGTGGGACAGCTTTTCGCCTAAATAATCATTTCTCAAATCAGTATGGGCGTCAAAATGGATAATATTTATATCAGGATGTTTTTTTATCAACGCGCGGAAAGCTCCGAGTGTTACAAGATGCTCACCGCCTATCATACAGGGAATTTTACCGTCCGACACTATTTTATCCGTAAATTCCTCTATCTGAGCCAGCGCCTTTTTGGTGTTGCCGAAGCAAAGCTCTAAATCTCCTCCGTCAAACACCTTAATATCCTCCAAATCACGGTCAAGATATGGGCTGTATGTTTCTATTCCAAAGGATTCACCGCGCATAACCTTGCTCGCAAAACGCGTTCCGGGGCGAAACGATGTGGTGGAATCAAAAGGCGCGCCGAAAACAACGATTTTCGCATCCTCATATTCGTTTTCGCATCCTATAAATGTAGTAATATTTCTATTCATCCGCATTCTCCAAAAGCTGATTTACATAAGTAGGAAGCGCAAAACAGCCCTTATGCAAAGCTGTATTATAATATTTTGACTTAATATTTAAGCTGTTCCAAGCCTGCTCATCAAAGCATACTGGATCATATTTTTTTGAGGCAAAACCAAAAAGCCAGTGCCCCGACGGATATGTCGGAATATGCGCCTGATATACTTTGCAAATAGGAAAATACTCCTTTATTCTTGCGTGAGCGCGTTTCATAGATTTAGCGTCCTCTTTATAATACGGGCTTTCGTGCTGATTAACCAAAATCCCGTCATCCTTCAAGGCTTTATAACAGTTCCCGTAAAATTCCTTTGTAAATAAACCTTCACCCGGACCGAACGGGTCGGTTGAGTCCACGATAATCAAATCATATTCATTAACTTTTGAGCGCACAAATCTAAGCCCATCCTCATAATATAAATTTACCCGCTCGTCATCAAGCCTGCAGGCTGTCTGCGGCAGATGCTCCCTGCAAGCGTCCACTACCAATTTATCTATTTCCACCATATCAATTCTTTTAATTGTTTTATATCTTGTAAGCTCTCGCACGGTGCCGCCGTCCCCCGCGCCTATTACAAGCACATTTTTAATATTATGATTGGTTGCCATTGGTACATGCACAATCATTTCATGGTAGATAAATTCATCCTTTTGCGTTACCATAACATAACCGTCAAGCGTTAAAATCCTGCCGAATTCCTTTGATTCAAAAATATCAATACGCTGAAATTCGCTTTCTTCGGAATAAATTTGTTTATCTATTTTTATAGAAAACCGCACGTTTTTCGTATGCTGTTCGGTAAACCATAATTCCATATAAAGTCTCCATTCTGTCAAAATTCTACACTATACCACATTAATATTCTCAATTCGCAAATCCTCGGTTCCTGTTAAAAAACAGCCTTTTTCTTTTGCGTAAAAAATATATTCGAGAATTTCCTTAGTAATTAATTCCCCCGGCGCAAGTATAGGAATTCCGGGAGGATAGCACATTACAAATTCGGCGCATATTTTATTTTCGCTGCCCATAATGGGTATAGATTTCTTATTGGAATAAAACGCCTCCTGAGGCGACATTACAATTCTCGGGTCAATATATTCGTGGTCGAACATTCCCGCCGAATCCTTCATATGCTGCCTTTTAATCTCAGCAAGCGACGATATAAGTCTTTCAATCTCAAGGCTGCGGTCTCCCACGGAGATAATTGCCAAAATATTGTCAATATCACCAAATTCTATTTGAATACCGTATTCATCGCGTAAAATGTCATATACCTCAATCCCGGCAAGCCCTACATCCTTTGTATGTATTGACAGCTTGGTAATATCAAAGTCATAAATTGTGTCGTTATTAATCAGTTCCTTTGAGAAAGCATAAAACCCGCCTATTTTATTAATTTCCTCTCTTGCGTACCCCGCAAACTGCATTACCTTATTAAAAATAGCTTTACCGTTAAGAGCCAGATTTCTTCTTGAAATATCCAGCGAGGAAATTAAAAGATATGACCCGCTGGTTGTTTGTGTTAAATTTACTATCTGCCTTACATAACCGGAGTTAACATTTTTGCCCATCAGCAAAAATGAACTTTGCGTGAGTGACCCGCCGGTTTTATGCATGCTTACAGCGGCCATATCAGCCCCCGCCTTTATCGCGGGCATAGGCAGATTATCACCGAAATAAAAATGTGTGCCATGAGCCTCATCGGCTAAAAGAAGCATATCAGCCTCATGTGCAGCCTTTGCAATTTCCTCCAGGTTCGAACAGATTCCATAATAGGTAGGGTTATTTACCAATATTGCCTTTGCGTCCGGATTTTCTTTTATTGCTTTTTTTATATCTTCAACTGACATTCCAAGCGGTATGCCTAATTTTTTATTTACTCCGGGATCTACATATACGGGCACTGCCCCTCCCACGATTAAAGCATTAATCGCGCTTCTGTGAACATTTCTGGGCATAATTATTTTTTCGCCTTGCTTGCAGACGCTCATAACCATTGCCTGCACCGCTGCGGAGGTGCCGTTAACCATAAAAAAGGCGTTTTCCGCACCGAATGCCTCCGCTGCAAGAATTTCGCCCTCTCTTATTACTCCGACAGGATGGCACAAATTGTCGAGCGGTTTCATTGAATTCACATCCACACTAAGACAATCCTGTCCTAAAAAAGCCGTTAAATCAGGGTTTCCTCTCCCCTGCTTATGCCCCGGCACATCAAACGAAACAACCCGTTTCGCTTTATATTTCTTTAAAGCTTCATAAATAGGAGCTCTTGATTGTGAAAGAGTATCCATTTTAAGCTCCATTCCGCCGCCAATTTCGGCGGCATAAATATTTTTATAAAAGCGCTTATCCTAACCCGCCGAAATTGGCAGAGGAATGATAAGAGCTTATTCTCGCATCTTCCTGTTTGCGAATATACGCTTTCGCAAACATATTGCAGGCGACGTTCATTTAATAGTTTGAATTTATTCAAACTATTCCCCTTTCATCAGTAAATATTCATACCGCTGAATATTTCTATCATTTCTCTTCTCAAGCTGTCTGTAATAGTTAACCTTTCCTTCGGAGGAAGCTCGTAAACATCTTTGTTGAAAAGATAATTTTGAAGCTCTATTTCTTTTATTAGCATTTTTGTATGGAAAATATTTGATTGATATACGTTTACATCAATCGCGTCGTATTTTTTCAAAGTTTCGTCCATGATATAATCCTGTATTGATGTTATATTATGGTCGGTATAGCATTTTTTACCGTTTATATCGCGTGTGAAGCCTCTTACTCTGTAATCTATAGTCATGATGTCCGAATCAAAGCTTCCGATTAAATAATCCAGCACGTTAAGCGGAGTTATTGTTCCGCAGGTTGATACATCAATATCAACACGAAAAGTTGCAATAGAGTTATCAGGATGATATTCCGGATAAGTATGAACAGTTAAATGACTTTTATCCAAATGTCCGACAACCGTATCCCTTTTTAAAATAACATCTTTCTCTCCGTCTGCAACTGTCAATGCTTTTTCGGTAATCAGAAGAGTAACGCTCGCGCCCTGCGGTTCATAATCCTGTTTTGAAATATTAAGAACCTGCGCGCCTATCATTTCTGTAACATCACATAAAATATTAGTTAATCTTTCGGAATTATATTGTTCGTCAATATATGCAACATAATCCTTTTGTTCACGTTCACTTTTTGCATAACAGACATCGTAAATGTTAAAGCTAAGTGTTTTTGTGAGGTTGTTAAAGCCATATAATTTCAGCTTATTTTCCAACCCTAACATCACAACCTTTCTAAATAGTAAATCACCTTCAATCATACATTAAAATAACCAAAATGTCAATATAATTTTTACATAATATTTAACTAATTTTATTATTACAATTGTTACATTTTCAAAAATTTTAATTACACAATGTAAATTATTTCACACTTAGGAAAACGTCTTTCAATTTCGCTGCGTATAAAAAACTCCGCTTCATCTCTTACCGATTGTTTGTAGCAGTATTTTCCCATACCTCTGCCTGTCATAATTGAATTATCATAAAGCTCTGTCGCTTTAGGAAAAGCTTCATTGTTAATTTTTCTGTGAACAAAGCTGTAGGTCATAAAAATTACCTCGATAAATGCTTCATTTTTAACCTTATCGGATAATTTTTCCGACAATACGTCAAATAGGTTTAAATAATATTCACGCCAATTTTCAATTAAAACAACCGGCGCAACCAAAAGCCCTACTGTATATCCCGCGTCACAAAGCGAATTTATCGCCTTTATCCTGTCTATAAGGTTTGATGTTCCAAACTCAACCTTTGTAATGATTTCCTGAGGATTCACGCTCATTCTGACAATTACCCTGCCCCTATGGCTTAAACCAAGTAAAGGCTCAACCATATCGAATTTTGTCGGAAATGTAATATACCCTTTTTCATATTTCGTGAAATTCTCTATAGTCCACGGCAGATTTTCCGTTATTGTGTTTTCCAATACCAAATCGCTGTTGCTGCCTATTTCAAAGGTCAGATTATTACCGTTTTTCGCCGTTTTAATTATCTTGCTCATCATTTGCTCACGATTGACAAAAAGCCTTAAATATGAGCATTTATTATAATTGCAAACCAGATAGCAATATAGGCAGCTTGCGCTGCACCCCGATGATGTATAAGGCACCAAAAAGTCGGAAACCTTATGATTCGGCACATATTTATGAGTTTTCCTCGTGCCTATTATCAGCAGCTTTTTAAGCTTTGTAAAATCTTTGTTTTCTTTGCTTCTAAGTTCAGGAATATTGTTATGATTCTCTATCAAATGCCAATTGGCGTCCTTATATTTATCTTTTAAATATTTTCCAAGTTCAAAGTCAAAAACATTTTCTTCATAAAATATATTTTCAAAATTCATTTAAATCTCTCCTCAGCTATAGCTTTAGAATTTTGAATATAATTTATTCAAATAAACATAATAAGTGTATATAAAAGAATAATTTTTTGATATTTAGGGGTTGACAAACCTAATAAAAGCTGTTATAATAATATACGCTGATTAATTGCGAAAGCAGTAAAAAGCATATTTGCGAGAGTGGCGGAATTGGCAGACGCGCACGTTTGAGGGGCGTGTGGGCAACCATACGGGTTCAAGTCCCGTCTCCCGCACCATATTGCCGGATTGTGTAAGGGTAGCACGACAGACTCTGACTCTGTTTGTCTGGGTTCGAATCCTAGTCCGGCAGCCAAGAATTAAGTCCATTATTCCTTTGTTTTTCAAGGGTTTTGCGGACTTTTTTATTTTTTTGTTTATTTTTAAATATACATATAAAAACATAATAAATCATATCAACTGCCGTCAACTTCAATTAATTGTTATATGAATATTTTAAAACAAATTTTTTAATGACCATTTTAATACTGTTACTTCTTCTGGTTTAAAAATCCGTGATGCCGTTATCGAAAACGCAGATAAAATGATCCATTGCGGCGATTTTTCCTATGGATTTGCTGCTCTCGGCTGTGAGCATCTATAATATAAAATTTATCAGCCCAGCCGAAATGCTGATTCACAACCTTACCGTCGCTGCTTGCAACAGCAATCCTTTTTGTCATGTGATACCACCGCCGTTTTAAATATTACAATTTGTCGATTAAATTTTAACAACTGCTATAAATTCAATTTCCACAAGAACATCCTTAGGAAGCCTTGCCGCTTCAATGCTGCTTCTCGCCGGATAAGGCTCATTGAAATATTCCGAGTAAATTTCATTAACCTTTGAAAAATCCTTTAAATCCTTTAAAAACACCGTTGTTTTCACTACGTCGGAAAGCTTTGCGCCCGCTTCTTTCAATATTGCCCTAATATTATTTAAAACCTGTTTTGTTTGCTCCTTAACATCACCCTGAGCAATATTTCCCGTTGCCGGGTTTATCGGTATCTGCCCAGAGGAAAATAAATAATCGCCCGCCTGTATTGCCTGAGAATAAGGTCCTATTGCGGTGGGGGCTCCAGTTGTATCAATTTTTCTCATATTCTGACTCACGCTCTTTTCAATTTTTATTCAGTAAATAAAGGGGTTGACAAATATCTTTCACCTGTGTCCGGCAGCAGCGCAACTATTATTTTGCCCGCGTTTTCAGGGCGCTTTGCAAGCTCAGTTGCCGCCCATACAGCCGCCCCCGATGATATGCCTGTAAGCAAGCCTTCCGTTTTGGATAAATTTCTTCCGGTTTCAAAGGCGTCTTCATTTTTAACCATTATTATTTCGTCATAAATTTCAGTATTCAGCACATCAGGAACAAACCCAGCGCCGATTCCCTGTATTCTATTATTCGGGCCCGGCTTTCCTGTCGACAACACCGGAGATTCAAAAGGTTCAACCGCAACAATTTTAATATTAGGGTTTTGCGATTTCAAAAATTCTCCCACACCCGTTACCGTGCCGCCCGAGCCTACGCCCGCTACAAATATGTCAACCTTGCCGTCCGTATCTTCCCAGATTTCAGGACCTGTCGTGTTTTTATGAGCTAAAGGATTTGCGGGATTATCAAACTGACCGGGTATAAACGAATTTGGTATTTCATTTGCAAGCTCTTTTGCCCTTGCAATTGCGCCCGGCATTCCTTTTGCCCCTTCGGTTAAAACTAACTCGGCTCCGAATGCTCTAAGCAGGCTTTTTCTTTCGTCGCTCATGGTTTCAGGCATTGTGATTATTATACGGTATCCTCTCGCCGCCGCAACAGACGCAAGCCCTATTCCGGTATTTCCGCTTGTAGACTCAATTATTACTGAGTTTTTATTTAGGCTTTCCTTAAAAAGCCCACTTTTTTGAAAGCTGCAGTTTTTCTAGCCAAAACTGCAAAAAGGCATGGAGCAATTTGACTATGTTCATAGCCAAAAATGCCAGATTGATGGTAGTTTCTGCCGT
>Ga0209373_10000750_pt1 | contig 45793 bp, 36 predicted proteins | sample Higcelweek5metaG_FD_187173 | JGI IMG/M metagenome (GOLD analysis project Ga0209373, IMG submission 187173) | Freshwater pond sediment microbial communities from the University of Edinburgh, under environmental carbon perturbations - High... | ecosystem: Environmental > Aquatic > Freshwater >... | reverse complement strand
GTGGTGTCAGCAAACTGATCTTCACGATCAGCCTGGTCGATGCAGCCAATTGGCTGGCCACAACCCAGACTCCAGTCAGTTTCACCGTCACAACCGGTGGCTATGGCGATACCACAGCGAGCGTGGATTACACGCCTATATCGCAACAGCTCACCATTCCCGCCGGTGAGAGCAGTATTACTGTCACTTTCGATGTACTGGGTGACAATATATATGAAGAAAATGAGTCTGTTGTCTTGGTTATCAGCGATATCCAGGGGGCGCAGATCACCGGGAATACGACAAAGCTTTGGGCTGAAGCGACAGTGATCGATGATGACAGCCCAGCCCAGTTTTCCCTTGCGGCGTATCGCGCACTGAACCCCGATTTGGCTGCGGCCTTTGGTAATGATGATTTGGCGCTCGCGTGGCATTATGTGAATTATGGCAAGGCTGAAGGGCGCGCTGCCACTGGGTTTGATGTGGAGGCCTATGCAGCGCTGAACCCCGATCTTTTTGCCGCCTTTGGCCTGAACGAGGATGCGCTGATCAACCATTACCTGACTTATGGCCGGGCAGAGGGGCGGGTCACCGTTGGTTTTGATGCCGTTTCCTATGCGGCCTTGAACCCTGATCTTCATACCGTTTTCGGCGTAAACCACACGGCCCTTGTTCAGCATTATATCACCTATGGCCATGCGGAAGGGCGGGCGGCCCAGGGTTTTAGTGCGGAAGCCTATGCCGCCGACCGACCGGCATTCATCAGCGAGTCCGGGCTGGATGAGAGTGCGGTGGTCTTTGATTTTCTTGTCATGAATGGTTACCGCAGTGGCCCGACAAGCGGGTTCGATGTGGAAACCTATGCGGTGATGAACCCGGACCTGCTATCCATTTTCGGTCTGGACGAGGCGGCCCTGATCAAACACTACCAATATGCCGGTCGGGCGGAGGGGCGTGTCGCCTTCCTGCCGGCGGAAAGCGCCAGCCTGTCCCTGCTGGGCATGGTGGATGATGCGGTGATGTAAGGGGAACGGTCCCGGCTTGCGCGGCGGTGGGGTCGGGGCCGTTGCTGAACAAGGGGTGGCATATTGATCCCTGTTGACAGATAACGTCCATCAAGCCCTGTTTCCCACCCCCCAGGGTTCAACTGTAACAGCGGGGGCCGTCGGGTGGGGACAGGACAGGCTTTTGCACCCTGTCGAAACCGATATGCCGCAGGGAAAATGGGGATGCACGCATCGTCGCTTGAAAATATGTATTTATGCTACGATCGTTTTGTCGTTGGCAGTGATTTGGAAAAGAAAGAACAGGTCAGTGTTCTGGATGTCGGTGGCTCCGACTATAATGGCAGCTATCGGGATGTTTTCTCCCATCCGCGTTTCCTTTATACGGCGGCTGACCTGAACAAGGGTGAGGGGGTGCATCTTGTTCTGGATGACCCCTATAAACTGCCGCTTGATGATAAATCGATTGATATCGTCATTTCCGGCCAGATGCTGGAACATTGCGAGTTCTTCTGGCTGTCGTTCCAGGAAATGGTCAGGGTGCTGCGTCCGGGGGGTTTTATTTTCCTGATCGCCCCCTCTGCCGGCCCTGAACACCGTTATCCGGTCGATTGCTATCGTTTCTACCCCGATGCATTCCGCGGGCTGGCCCGTTATGCCAATTGCCAGGTGTTGGATATCTGGCTGGATGAACGCGGGCCATGGCGCGACCTTGTGGGCGTATTCGCCCGCCATGGCCAGCCTTCCCACGCCCGCCCCGCCAGCCGCCCGGCCCGGATCGCGCCGATTGATATCGCCGCCGGCACCCCGGAACAGGAAAGGGTGCAGGGCCAACAGCCTTATCTGGATGTGCTGGCTGCGCTGCATGGGGCGTTGCGGCCTGCCAGCTATCTGGAAATCGGGGTCCGTCATGGTGCCAGCCTTTCGCTGGCGCAGGGGCCTGCGATTGGGGTTGATCCGGCCCCGGCCATCGACCGGCCCCTGGGCCCCGCCACATCCGTGGCAGCCCAGACCAGCGATGCGTTTTTTGCGGCGCCGGCCGTTCCCCTGGTCTGCCCGCCCGAGCTGATTTTCATCGACGGATTGCACCATGCCGAAGCGGCCCTGCGCGATTTCATGAATGTTGAACGCCGGGCGGCGCCGGGGGCGCTGGTGGTGATCGATGATGTGTTGCCCAACCACCCCGTCCAGGCAGAGCGTGACCGGCGGTCGCGCGTCTGGACCGGCGATGTGTGGAAACTGCTTCCCCTGTTGCGCCAGCGCCGTCCCTATCTGTCCCTGGCTGTTCTGGATACCGCCCCCGCCGGCCTGTTGCTGATCGGCGGGCTGGACGCGGGCAACCGCGAACTTTGGGACCATTACAACCCGATTGTCCGCCATCTGCGGGAACCGGCGGCACCGCCGGCGGAAATCCTCAACCGGTCGTGTGCGATCTCCCCCCTTTCGTCCGCCTGGGCGGAATTCCTGCGCAATATCCGCGACCGATCTGCGGGTGGTGTTGCCGGATCGCTGAAGCAACTTGTTCGTGCCGCTGGTCAGGGGGGATTGCCTTGACACTGGATTTATCGGTCATCGTCATCGGCTATGAAATGGGGCGGGAATTGCCCCGCACCATTCGCAGCCTTTCCCCCATGCTTCAGCGGGGCGTGGAGACGATGTCTTACGAGATCATTGTTGCCGATAATGGCTCGGCCCGGCCACCCACAGCGGCGGAGGTTGCCACGTGGTCGCCCCATGCCCGCCTGCTGCCGGTTCCCGACCCGCAGGCATCCCCGGTGCCGGCGATCAATCTGGCGCTGGAGCAGGCGCGCGGGGCCGTGGTCGGCATATTCATCGATGGTGCCCGCATGGCGTCGCCGGGCCTGCTGGCCACGGCGCTGAAGGCATCGCACCTGCATCCGCGTGCCGTCATCGGCACCCTGGCCTTCCATCTGGGGCCGGATGTGCAGATGCGCAGCATCCATCAGGGTTATAATCAGCAGGTGGAAGATGCCCTGCTATCCGCTGCGGCATGGGAGGATGATCCATACCGTCTGTTCGATATTTCGGTTTTTGCCGGCTCTTCCGCCCAGGGCTGGTTGATGGTGCCGGCTGAAACCAACGCGCTTTTTCTGCATCGCGCGCATTGGCGGGAGATTGGTGGCTTCGATCCCCGGTTTGTGGCCCCCGGCGGCGGGCTGGCCAATCTGGATGTCTGGCAAAGGCTGTGTGACGACCCGCGCAATGAAGTGATTATGCTGCTGGGGGAAGCGACCTTTCACCAGATCCATGGTGGAATTGCCACCAATGCCACCGCATCCCCCTGGAATTCATTCCATGATGAATATGTCAGGGTGCGGGGAAAGGATTACCGCAAGCCCGACGTCATCCCTTCCCTGTTTGGAAAGGCCCATCCAAAGATCGCGCAATCCCTATGTGCCTCGGCGGAAACCTATCAGAAATCCCTGAACCGGGACCAATAGGCCTCACACGCCGGGCGCTGCCATCATGCTGCTTGGCTTTACGGCGCACGAGCGCCGGTGCAGCCGGTCGGCCCTTGTATCGGCTGTTACAACCCTGTTATGGTATAATATATTAATTATACCATAACAGGGCGGGCTTTCACCATGGCAGCACGGAATCCAGGGCAGAAGATGGGAGAGGCTGTTACGGCCCGCGGCCCGCATCGGCGCGCGGTGATGCTGGCGGCCGGCGGGCTGGCCGCCGGGGCGGCATTGCCCGGGCCGGCGCGGGCCGCGGGCAGCACAGGGGGCGGCTTCGATCTGGTCTTTGACGGGGCGTTGTTGACCCGCCTGCGCGCCGCTGGGGATGCCTTTGACACCGACTATCTGGAACCCGATCAGGCCCTGGGCCATGTGGATCTGGCCTATCGCCGGGGCGGTCCGGATGCCCCGTGGCAGCCGGTAACGACAGCGGGGTTGAAGCCCGCCAGTGTCGCCCGTGCCAACGCACAGACGCGGGTGGCCAGCTATGAGATCGCTGACGGGGCGGGGCCGGCCCTGCGGTTGACTGTGCGGCTGGGTGCGGCGGCGGGGGCGCTGATCTGGCAAGTGGAAGTGGAGAACCGGGCGGCGGTGCCACTGGAAATCGGCGATCTGGTGCTGCCCCTGCCGTTCAATACAGAATTCAAAGGCGACCAGCCGGCCACGGCGGCGGTGTTGAAACACAGCTTTGTTTCCGGCCATGGTTCCTTCCTGTTCTGGATGCGGTCCAACAGCGTTGGCCCCTATCTGCTGATGATGCCGGAACGGGACACCCATTTTGAATATTGGGAACCGCGCGTGGGTGCCCGCCAGGCACCATCGGGGCAGGATAATGGCTACCGCCCCTATCGCCTGTTCATCCATGCCGCCGCCACGGGGGCGGCGATGCAGGCGGCTGGCGGGCGTTGGCGTCAGCCGCTGACCGGCTTCACCTTGGCGCCGGGGCAGACCCGCCCGTTCGGCTCCCGTTTCACCTGGGTGGATGATTATGCCGGCGTGCGGCAACGGCTGACCGCCGATGGCGGGCTGGATGTGGAGGTGGCGCAGGGCATGACCCTGCCCACCGATCTGGCCGGGCGCATCGCCATTGCCAGCCGCGATGTGATTGATGCGGTGGAAGCGGAATTCCCCGACCAGACCCGCATCACGCCCCTGGGCAGCCGCAATGGCCGCCAGCTTTATGACATCCAGTTCAGCCGCTTGGGCGAAAACCGCATCGCCATCCGCCATGGCGGCGGGCGCACCACCTGGCTGGAGTTTTTTGCCACCGAACCGGTGGAAACCCTGATCGCCAAGCGTGCTGCCTTCATCGCCGCCCACCAGCACCGCGACCCGGCCAAATGGTATGATGGCCTGCTGGCGGAATGGAACATGCAGACGCAGACGCTGCTGGGCCCCGACAATTACGACCGCATCAAGGGCTGGCGGATTTACGAGGTCACGTGTGATGATCCGGGCCTGAGCAAACCCGCCTATCTGGCGACCAAGAACGCCGAATATCCGGTACAGGCGGAGGTGGCGGCGCTGGACTATTATGTTGAACATTTCGTCTGGGGCGGGCTGCAGCGCACCACAGATGAGGAAGACAGCTACGCCATCTATGGCATTCCCGACTGGAAGCAGAACCGGGAAAGTGCCGATCCCGGCCCCAAGGGGCGCCAGCATTACTGGCGGCCCTATGATTACCCGCATATCATCACGTTATATCTGGGCCTCTACCGGGTGGCCGCCCGCTATCCACAGATCAGCACCCGGCTGGATGCCGCAGCCTATCTGGAACGGGCCGCCGGCACCGCGCTCGCCATGTTCACCATCCCGCTGAGGATCGCCGGTTGGAGCGCCTATGAAACCGGCTTTTACAATGAACTGGTCATCCCCGACCTGATCAGCGCCCTGGAGGTTGTCGGGCAGGGGCAGAAGGCCGCCGACCTGCGGGCCCATTGGGTGCGCAAGGTGGACCATTTCGTCAACGAGGCGCCGAACCTGTTCGGGTCTGAATATCCTTTTGATTCAACGGGTTTTGAATCGACCCAGGCCCTGGCCCGATATGCGCTGGACCATGCGGGCGAACCGGGCTTCCCCGTGGGCAAGGCCGCCGCCAAGGGCTTTTCCGACCGGCAGATGGCCGCCAACCTGTTCTGCCGGGGCACGATCGAACCCGCCTATTACTATCTGGGCAGCGATTATCGCGCCACCGCCGGGGATGCCTTCACCCTGTCCTATATGGCGCAGATGGGCGGCTGGGCCGTGCTGGACCATGCGCTGAATGATGCGGATGATCCACGGTCGGGTCTGCGGCTGGCCTTCACCTCCTATCTCAGCGCCTGGGCCCTGATCAATAGCGGCACGGCAGAGAGCAATTACGGCTATTGGTATCCGGGCCCGGCCAATGATGGGGCCAGTGGCGGCGGGTTCGAGCCGGCATCCCATGGCATGACCTGGCTGGACCAGCCGCACCGGCGCGGCAGCTGGTATTATTCCTGCGAAAGCGATCTGGGTTTCTGTGGCGCCCTGCGCATGGCGGCCACCCTGGTCAGCGATGATCCGGTGTTCGGGCGGTTCTGCTTTGGCGGGCAATTGGCCGAAACCGCCGATGGCTGGCTGCGCATCACCCCGCGCGATGGCGTACGCCGCCGCCTGCATGCCCGCCTGACCCGCCAGAAACTGGATATGGAGGTGACGGGGGCGCGCTTCGCCGCCACGCAGAGCATTGCCTGGCACCCGGCAGAGGCCCGGTTGCAACTGGTGCTGGAGGGGGATGCCCAACACCAGCCGCCCGCCCTGCGCCTGCGTGGCCTGCCGCCGGGGCGCTATCAGCTGGCGGGCGGTGGCGGTGTCGCCGTCGACAGCCCGGCGCAATGGGTCACGCTGGCGCTGCCCGCCGGTGCCCGTGCGGTGGAACTGGCGCGGCAGGCGGGATGATAATTATACCAATCTGCCGAGGGTTTGACCCTTGGCAGATTGGAGGCTGGCGACCGCCAGCCCGGCGCCTGACGGAACACGAAATCTCCCTTGATCGGTCACGATCAAGGGAGATTGGTATTACATAGACAATTGACCGGACCCTGATTCCAGGGGCCGGTCTGTTGCGCTATGCGCGTAGGAAATCCGCGCCTTCCGGCAGCCACCAAACCACATTTATATGATTTAATCGCCGGAATTTCGGCGAAATCAGGCGGGTTGTGCATCAATCATTGCCAAGCCCGCCCACCTGTAATATGTCAGAGTAATTAACAGGGCCATAGGCCCGGCGGAATGAACAGTACGCCCGAAGCGGCGTGACGGGAGAGGAAATATGGCACTTCGTCTGTTGCAGCATCGCGCCGCCGATGGCGCGCGCACGGTGATTTTCGCGCAAGGGGACAAGGCCTGCTTCCTGCCCGGTGTCACCAGCGTGCGCGAACTGGCGCTGCGCGCGATTGCCGCCGGTCGTTCGCTGGCCGATGAAGCCGTGGCGTGCGGCCAGGGTGCGGCGGTGGATATCGCCGCCGAACTGGCCGCCGGTCGCCTGCTGGCCCCGATCGACCATGAAGATCCGGCGCATCTGGTGCTGGCCGGCACCGGCCTGACGCATCTGGGATCAGCCGAAGGCCGCGACAAGATGCACAAGGCCGCCCAGCAAGGCGCCGTGACCGACAGCATGCGCATGTTCCTGGAAGGGCTGGAAGGCGGCAAGCCCGCCCCCGGACAGGTGGGCCAGCAGCCGGAATGGTTCTACAAGGGCGATGGTTCCCAACTGGTGGGCCCGGAACAGAGCTTCACCATGCCATCCTTCGCCAAGGATGGCGGGGAGGAGCCGGAACTGGCCGGTATCTATCTGATCGGCCCCGACGGCACGCCCTATCGCCTGGGCCTGGCGCTGGCCAATGAATTTTCCGACCATGTGACGGAGCGGCACAATTACCTGTGGCTGGCCCACAGCAAACTGCGCCAGGCATCACTGGGCCCGGAATTGCTGATCGACGAGGTGCCGGCCCATGTGGAAGGCAGCAGCCGCATCGTCCGCGATGGGGCGGTGATCTGGGAAAAGCCGTTCCTGTCGGGCGAGAACAATATGTCCCACACGCTGGCCAACCTGGAACATCATCATTTCAAATATGATCTGTTCCGCCGTGCCGGCGATGTGCATGTGCATTTCTTTGGCACCGCCACCCTGTCCTTCAGCGACGGGGTGCGCACGCAGGAAGGCGATATGTTCGAAATCGCCGCTGCCCCCTTCACCCTGCCGGCGCGCAACAAGCTGGAGCGCGCACCGGCGGTGGCTGTGGCGGTGAGGGCGCTTTGATGGTGGGAAGCGGTGGTGTGCTTCGACACCACCGCTTCCCACCGCCGCCAGGCTGACGGCAGGCCGTGCGGCAGGGGATGCCGCACAGTGGCAGGTTGGTATGATACCAATCTGCCTTGATCGTGACCGATCAAGGCAGATTTGATGTTCCCTCATGCGCCGGGCGCCCGCGTCCGCGGGCTTGGGCTTGGCGCCGCACGAGCGGCGGGCCGACGCCTGCCGGCCCCCGCGCCTTTATCCGCCGATTTCATCCACCATGCCCAGCAGGCCCAGGCTGTTTTCAGCGACCATGGCACTGGCTGTGCCGGTGGTGCTGGTGGTGAAGGCCGGGCGCCCTTCAGCCCGCCCGGCATATTGGTAATGGGCAATCAGGGCATTGGCGTCGAGGCCGAAAACATTCAGCAAATCGGGGTTCAGGGCTGCATAGGTCTCAACATCAAAACCGGTGGCCTGCCGGCCCTCTGCCCGGCCATTATTGACATAATGACTGATCAAGGCCGCGCTGTTCAGGCCGAAAGCACTGAACAGGTCCGGGTTCAGCGCCGCATAGGCTTCGACATCGAAGCCCAGCGTCACGCGGCCTTCCGCCTGACCATTGTTGATGTAGTGTCGGATCAGGGCAGCCTTATCCAGGCCGAAAGCGTTGAACAGATCCGGGTTCAAGGCCGCATAGGCTTCGGTATCGAAGCCGAAGGATGCCCGCTGTTCCGCGCGACCGAAGCGTTGATAATGGTTGATCAGGGCTGCGGTGTCCAACCCGAAGGCGTTGAACAGGTCCGGGTTCAGCGCCGCATAGGCTTCAACGTCGAACCCATCGCTGATCCGGCCTTCCGCCCGGCCATGATTGATGTAATGCCGGATGATGGCGGCATTGTCAGTGCCAAAGGCCGCTGTCACATCCGAGTTCTGGGCGCGGTATGCTTCCAGCGAGAAGGCGGGGTCGCTGCTATCATCATCCAAAATCGTGCCTGTGACGGTCAGGCTGCTGGCACCGCTGGCCAACTGGGCACCGTTGAGATTGCTGATTACCAATTGCACCGTTTCATTGCGTTCCAGGCTGGTGTCGCCCAGCACATTTACGGACAGCGTGGCGGTTTTTGAGCCTGCCGCCACGGTCACCGTCTGATCCACCGCCGTATAATCCAGGCCTGCCGTCGCGGTGCCGCCGCTGGTGCGCACGGTGAAACTGATCGCCGTGGTCGTGACAGCAGACAGGCTGAACATATAGACCAGCTTGCTGGTGCTGCCCGTATCCAGTTCCAGCACATGCTGTGTGCTGGCGGTCAGAACCGGGATCACGGGGGCGGTAACGGTCCGGTCGGTGAATTTCAGCGATTTGATACCGGTCAGCGTATCCACCTCACCGGTGTTGCTGGTGACGAGGATGTTCACACCTTCGACAGTGATGGTGTAGTTGGCGGCGTTGCCCAGGAAAACGGCCGTATCCGTTCCGGTACCACCCTGCAGCGTGTCATTGCCGGTACCGCCGGTCAGCGTGTTGTTGCCAGACGAGCCAACGGTTGACAGAAAATCATTGTCAGCGCCGCCATCCAGACTGTCGTTGCCAGTGCCGCCATAGAGGGAGTCACTGCCGGCACCGCCATCCAGCCGGTCATCGCCTTCACCCCCGTCCAGGAAATCACTGCCCAGGTCGCCGATCAGCGTGTCGCTACCGGCATAGCCGTACAGCGTATCCTGCCCCTCCCCGCCGGACAGGCTGTCCGCCCCGCCCCCTGCGTAAAGCGCATCATTGCCGTTACCGCCGATCAGCGTGGTTTTGCCAGACGATCCAATGGTCGACAAATAATCATCATCGGCGCCGCCATCCAGAGAATCGGTGCCAGCGCCGCCGTAAAGGGAATCCTTGCCCGCACCACCTTCCAGCTTGTCATCGCCATCGCCTGCATCCAGGAAATCATTGCCCTGATCACCGGTCATCGTGTCGTTACTGGCATAGCCGTAGAGCGTATCCGCCCCTTCCCCACCGGAAAGGCTGTCCACCCCGTCGCCGGCATGCAGCGTGTCATTGCCGGCGCCGCCGATCAGCGTGGTCTTGCCGGAATAATAATAGGTCGAGAGATAATCATCTTCGGTGCCACCATCCAGACTATCATTGCCGTTACCGCCATACAGCGAATCCCGACCGGCACCACCTTCCAGCTTGTCATCGCCGGCACCCCCATCCAGGAAATCATTGCCCAGATCGCCGGTCAGCGTGTCGTTCCCCCCATAGCCATACAGCTTGTCCAGACCGTCCCCGCCGACCAGGCTGTCTGTCCCCTCACCGGCGTAAAGCGTGTCATTGCCGGTGCCGCCGGTCAGCAAGGTCTTGCTGACAGAACCAGAGCTGGACAAGTAATCATTGTCGGCGCCGCCATCCAGCGAATCCGCGCCCAAGCCGCCATAGAGCGAATCATTGCCCGCACCACCGTCAAGCCGGTCATCGCCAGCACCGCCTTCCAGGCTGTCATCGCCCAGATCGCCGGTCATCGTGTCGTTACCGGCATAGCCGTAGAGCGTATCCGCCCCGTCCCCGCCAGTCAGGCTGTCAGCCCCGTCGCCGGCATAAAGCCCGTCATCGCCGGTGCCGCCGATCAGCGTGGTCTTGCCTGAATACCCAAATGTGGACAGGTAATCATCATCGTCACCGCCATCCAGCAGATCGTCACCATCGCCGCCGTAAAGGGAATCCGCGCCGGCTCCGCCCTTCAATGTGTCATTGCCGGAAGTCTTGCCATCGCCATACAGCACATCGGCGCCATCCTCGCCATCCACGCTGTCATTCCCGGCGCCACCGCTCAGCGTGTCGTTCCCATCCCCCCCGCTCAGCACATCGGCGTCGACCCCGCCCGCCAGGCGATCATCGCCGGCGCTGCCGGTCAGGGTCTGCGGGGCGGCGGCAATGATGCCATTGGCACTGTCTTCGGGCTTTTTAACCACAATGGCCAGCGGCTGGGCTTCCAGCATCACCGTTTGTTCCGAGACCGCAGAAACCGGCCCGAGGAGGGACAACCGCAAAATATCACGCAGGTTGCTGCCCGCAATAACCATCGTCTATCTCCAGCCCATCACAGGGATTTGGTTTATGTCGGCAGCCCGACGGTCCCCGTGTCATTCGCTTGAGTATAGGCGTAAACTATTACAATCGACAAAGGGGGAGTGGGCTGTCCCATCCCGAGGTATAGGGGATGATCCTTTGCAGGGCGCGGATGGTGAAGGTGCGGGCGCTATCCCTACAGCGCCAGCTCCGTATCCTCCTGCGCCAGCCGGACCAGTTCCACCATGGCGGCGCGGGCGGCCACCGGATCGCTGTTGCCGATGGCTTCATACAGCACGCGGTGATCCTGCACAGGGTCACGCGGCAGCTTGCGCTTGCGCTGTTTGAAGATGGTGGTCCAGCTGACGGCGGCGGCGATGGTGCTGGACAGCGTCCTCAACGGTTCATTGCGCGAGGCATCCAGAATCGCATGGTGGAACAGCTGGTCCGCCTCCCGCCCGGCCTCTGTGGCCAGCCCGTGGCGGGCCATTTCCTCCAGCGCGTGGCCCATGCGGGCCAGATCGGCGCCGGTGCGGCGCAATGCTGCCAGTTCGGCGGCGGATGGTTCGATGATCATGCGCAGTTCGAACAGGTCGCGGATGAATTCCACACTCGGCTCCCCCTCGAACATCCAGGCCAGCACGTCGGGGTCCAGCAGGTTCCAGCGTTCCTTTTCCGTCACCCGCGTACCGGTGCGGGGGCGGCTTTCGACCAGCCCCTTGGCGCACAGGATGCGCACCGCTTCCCGATAGGCGGTGCGGGATACGTCCAGCTGTTCGGAAAATTCAATCTCCCCCGGCAGGGTGTCGCCGGGTTTATAGATGCCGGTGACGATATCCACCCCCAGATCATGGGCGATGGAGCCATGGATGCGCTTCATGGATGTGGTATTCAAGCCGGTGGTCTTGGGACCGGTCTGTTCCTTGCGCTGGCGCATGCTCACCCTTGTGAATTCCCCTGCCGCCCGGTACCTGCGCCGGGCACGCCATTATAATCCGGCTTTCCATCTTTTGGGGATGGTATTGCATGGCAGCAGAAAAATAACGCTATTTGTCAGAGAAATAACCTTTGACCGGCTTGTGCCGGAGTGGCCTTTTTCCGGGTTTTTTTTAACATGGTGCCAACCGGCACCATCCGGCGTGTGATTTCATGTCATAAATAATCATACTTATCATCTTTGGCAGGGCCTGACGGGCCCCGGACCCCCTATCGGCGAAGCTGGTCGAAATATGTCACGGCCTGTTCCGCCGTCAGTACCTGTTTCAAATCCCAATGTTCCCGGATCAGATCATTTTCCCAGCGGAAAATATCCATCACGGCGGCGCGGACACCGGTTCCCACATGCACATCCAGCATCACAATGGACAGCGCACCCTGGCTGACGGTACCGACCGGGGTGGCCGTGAATTGCGGGCGGGCGAACATCGGCTCCAGCACGGTGATCGTCGCCTCCCGCCCCTGGGCCATGCCGCTGCTGTGCTGGATGTAATCAGTCGCGACATGGCGTTCGAATGCCAGACGTACCTGTTTGCGGCGGTAGAACAGGGTACAGAAATCCTCCAGGCCCGGCGGGGCGGCGGCGGCGGCTGGTGCCGCGCCACCTGCCGCCGTCAAGCTCAGGATGCCGGCCAGGGCAAGGAACTGCTTGCGGTCCAGCATGGCCTCAGATCCGCCCCTGTTTCAGCATCGTCACCGCCGTATCGCAGGCCCGCGCCGTCAGCGCCATATAGGTCAGCGACGGGTTCTGGCAGGCCGATGACGCCATGGCCGCCCCATCGGTGACGAACACGTTGGGCACGTCATGCAACTGGTTCCAGCGGTTGGTGACCGATGTGCGCGGGTCGTGCCCCATCATCGCCCCGCCCATTTCATGAATGGCGCTGCCGCCGATGCCGGGTTGGTTCAAGGACATGATCACCTTGCCGCCGGCAGCGCTCAGCATGGCGCTCGCCTCCTTCCCGGCATCGGTCAGGGCCTTGCGCTCATTCTCCCCATGGGTGAAATCGATCAGCAGCAGGGGGGCCCCGAATTGATCGACCTTCACAGGGTCCAGTCGCAGGCGGTTGGTCTCCCGCGGCAGGCTTTCGGCAAAGCTGACCAGCACCATGCGCCAGGGGCCGACATGGCGCAGATTATCCTTGAAGGCTTCCCCGATGCCGGCCTCGCGCTTGCCGCGCGTCCAGGTGCTGCGCAGGGCGCCACCCTGGAAAGAATAGCCGCGCACGAAATCTGTCTCCGGCCGGTCGCCCAGATTGCGGAAACGCGGGATGATGATGCCTGTGGGCCGGTTGCCATAGGTGGTGCGGTCCTGGAACCGGTCGAACAGGGCGATGGCCCCCACCGTGCTGGCATGGTCCATGATATGGCTGCCCAGCCGCCCGCTGCTGTTGCCCAACCCGTTGGGAAACGCGTCTGACCGCGACCGCAGCAGCACATGGTTGGTGTTGAAGGCCCCGGCATTCATGAAAATGATGCGGGCGGTATAGCGACGCCGCGCCCCCGTTTTCACATTCAATACCGACACGCCGCTGGCCCGCTTGGCCTTGGCGTCGTAATCCACCGTTTCCACCACCGTGTCGGTGATCAGCGTCAGGTTGCCGGTGGCCTGGGCTGCTGGCAGGGTGGAACTCTGCGTGCTGAAATAGGCGCCATAGGAACAGCCGCGCTGACAGATCATCCGGTTCTGGCAGGTGCTGCGGCCTTCCTTCTCCTGGGTCAGGTTGGCGGTGCGGCCGATGGTCAGCCGCCGGTCGGGCCATTGCGCCTCAATCGTCGCCTTGGCGTGCTTTTCCAGCACATTCAACGCCATGGGTGGCTGATAAACCCCGTCGGGCAGGGAAGACAGCCCTTCATTCTGGCCCGAGACGCCGATGAATTTTTCCACATGGTCGTACCAGGGTTTCAGGTCGGCATAGCGGATGGGCCAGTCCACCCCGTGGCCATCCTTCTTATTGGCCCCGAAATCATGATCGCTCATCCGATAGGACTGGCGGCCCCAGGTCAGCGACCGGCCACCCAGTTGATAACTGCGCCACCAGTTGAACCGGGTGCCTTCGGCCACGCTATAGGGGTTTTCCCGGTCATTGACGAAATGGTTCTGGGTATATTCGGTGAAATGCCGGTTCTTCGATTGAACGGCGAAATCCCGTTCGTAAAGCTGGGGGTCACCTTCCCCCCGGAACGGCATTTCCCAGGGTGCCTTCATTTCGGTGACGTAATCGGTGCCATGTTCAATATGGCGACCGCGTTCGACCATCAGAACCTTCAGGCCCTTTTCGGTCAGTTCCTTTGCCGCCCAGCCACCGGTAATGCCGGAGCCGACGACGATGGCGTCGAAATCTGTGTTCATCCGAAATCCACCGCTGTCCAGTCGTTCGACCAGGCCCGATCCTGCGGGCCGACGGGCACATCCGGGTCAAAGCGGCCCGGCACCAGTTCAAAGAACAATTCCTGGCTGGCCCCAATTTCCGAGGTGTAATAGCCGGTGACGATCAAACCCTTCCACGTGCGCCAGGGGGATTTCTCCGCCCCCTTGGCATAGGCGGCCCCATCCAGGTCGGCCAGGGCCTTGGCCTGGGCATCGGGCTTGGCGGCCAGGAAATTGCCGCCGGCCTTCAGGTCCAGTTCAAACCCCAGCCAGTCCAGCAGGCCGGCCCCCGCCGGGGCGTTACCGCCGCTGAACTGCTCGGGCGGAACCGGGGCATTGGCGTGGGAGAGGCCATGCGCGATGGCCAGCGCGATGAAGGCAGGCACACCCGCCTTCACGGCCCCCGGCGTGGCTGTATCGGGAATTGTCAGGTCGCTGACCCGTTCCAGCAATTGCTGCACACGGGCGGGCAGGGGGGTGGTTTTGCCGGCTACCACCTGCGCCCAGACCTGGGCTGGTGTCAGCGCCGCACCAGCCAATACCAGTCCGCCGCGCAGCAGGCCGCGGCGGTCAGGATGGATTTTCATCCGCAGCACCCTTTCGAAAAAGCGGTGGCGGGGGGCTGCTATCGCCACCCCGCCAAAGCCATCACATCAGAACTTGTATGTCACCTGCACACCATAGGTGCGGGGCTGGCCGAAGACATAATTATAGATGGCGCTGCCATTGACCGGGGTGAAATTGGCGAAGGTCAGCGGCTGCTTGTCTTCCAGATTGCGCACATAGGCCTGCAGGGAGAAATTTTCCGATGCGGTTGTGTAATCCAGCGACAGATCGGTCTGGAAATAGCCTTCCTGCCGGTCGGCCTTGCGGTTGAACACGGTCAGGTAATAGGTGGATTTGTAGCGGCTGTAGGCGGATGCCGCGATGCTGCCATTGTCCCCCAGGTCGAACGTGTGGGTATAGCCGGCGGCCAGCGTCCATTTCGGCGACTGGACCGGGCGGTTGCCGGCCAGATTGAACGGCTGGATGCCGGCCGTATTGGGGTCGCTGTCATTGATGGAACCCAGCAGCCCCGGCTGGGCCGTGGCGAAATCCTTCAGCTTGGCATCCAGGTAATTGACGGTCAGCGACAACTGGTCCACCGGCGTCAGCAGGAACAAGGTATCCGTTTCAATGCCCCACATGCGGGACTTGCCGGCATTCAGCGTCTGGGAACCGATGGAACTGTCCAGATAGACCTGGATCTGCTGGTCCTTGTAATCATAATAGAAGGCCGAGGCATTGAATTGCAGCCTGCCGTTATTGAAGCGGTTTTTGCTGCCCACCTCATAGGCCACCAGCTTTTCCGGGTCGAAGGAACCGGTGCTGTCGAAACCGCCGCTTTTGTAACCGGTGCTGATCTTGCCATAGATCAGGCTGTCTTCCGCCGGCTTCCAGTCGATGCCGACATTGCCGGTGATCTGATCGGAAGCGGAACCCAGTTCCAGAATGGTGGCCCCCGCACTGCCCAGGGCCGGCGGGGTCATGCCTTCACCGCGACCAAAGCGGGCACCGTAATTGATGAATTCCGCCTCCTTCTTGTCGTCGGTATAGCGCAGACCGCCGGTAACGGTCAGGTCGGGCCCGGCAATGGGGACGGTCACCTGCCCGAAGGCGGCCTTGGATTGTGACACCACATCGGGGCGGTAGAAGAAATTCAGGAAGGCGTTGGCCTGATCCAGGTAAAGCCCGCGCGCGATATCCACCTTCTCCCGGAAATAGAAGGCGCCGACCTGATAGAAGGTGCCGTTATCCAGCGTGTTGGCGAAGCGCAACTCGTGGCTCTGCGTCCAGGAATTCTGCTTCTTGTTGGAGAAGGTGAAGGTATTGGGCACGAAGCCTGACAACGGCACATCGGTGGCCGTGTCAATATCACGGTAGCCGCCGATATAGGATAATGTGCCGATATCGAAATCCACATCCAGGCGCCCGCGTACCGCATATTGCTCGCTGCGGAAACTGCCCAGCTTGTTCAGCGGGAAGCTTTCTGCATCATAGCCGGTGATTTCCACATCCTGCGGAATACCGCCCATTTCCACCGTCGCGGTGGAAGGGATGGCATCGACAATGCCGGATGCATAGGCAGCACTGGTCAGCACGCCGTTCTGGGCCAGCAGCACGCCATATTGCGGCATGGGCAACTGGTCGACATTGACATATTCGCCGGCCAGATAGGCCCGCACCCGGTCGGTCGGTTCCCAGGCCAGGCTGGCGCGGGCGGCATCGACATTGCCATCTTCCGCACGACCGGCGGGTGGCGTCTTGCGATAGCCATCGTGGGATGTGTGCATGCCGGAAACGCGGATGGCCAGCGTGTCATCCACGGCCACATTCACCGCCCCTTCGGCCTTCTTGGCGTTGTAATTGCCGTAACCCACGGTGGCGAAACCGTTATTTTCCCCCAGCACCGGCTTGGCGGCGATGATGTTGATGGCGCCCGCCGTGGCGTTGCGGCCATAAAGCGTGCCCTGCGGCCCGCGCAGCACCTCAATCCGTTCCAGATCGAAGAAGCTGGCATTCAACGCCACCGGGCGGTTGATATATTCACCATCGACGGAGATGGTCAGGGCGGGGTCGCCCGCCTCTGAGATATCCTGGCTGGAAACGCCGCGCACGGCGATCTTGGTATAGATCGTGTCGTTGGAGATGTTCAGGTCCGGCGCCAGCCGGGTCAGCCCGTTCACATCGGAAACGCCGGATTTCAGAATGTCGTCAGCGTTGAAGGCGCGCAGTGCGATGGGCGTATCCTGCATCGCGGTCGCCCGCTTGGTCGCGGTGACCACGATTTCCTCCAGCGTAAAATCGCTGTCGGTCGTCTGGGCCTGGGCCGCGCCGGCAATAAGCGCGGCAGCCCCTGCTGCCAGCAGGAGCATGGAACGGGTACGCATCTTGTATCCTCCCTTGAGAGAGCCCGATTGGTCAGGGCCTGGGCTCTTTTTCTAAAACTAGAACCCTAATTCTGAAAACATTTAACCTCTGGATGGTTTGGGCGTCAAGCCGTTCCGTGAGGCAGGGGAATACAATGGTAATAGGGGTTGGCCCGATGGGCGGCACGGATTAGAATGAAGTCAATAGAATCAGGGTTTTATTTTTTGTGGGGCGTGAAAGGTGTTGATCATGGATGGGGCGTCGGAAAGCGAGCCGCTGTTGAATCCCGCCGGGCGGGAACCCAAACAGGGGCGCAGCCGTGCGTCTTTCGAGCGGATGCTGGCCGCTGCCACCGACCTGTTAATGGAACGCGGCAACGATGATTTCGCCCTGACCGACGTGGCGAAGCGGGGAAAAGTTTCCATCGGATCGATCTATTGCCGATTCGACAGCAAGGATGACCTGATCCAGGTGGTGCAGCACCGGTTCATCGACCGGATGATCATCGAACAGTCGGAAATGGTGGAGCGGGTGACGGCGAAGGCCGGCGATCTGGACGGTCTGGTGCGCGCCTTTGTGGATGAACTGGCGGAATTCCTGAAGCGCAATGCCCCGGTGATGCGCCCGATGATGCAGCGCGCCGCGATTGATCCGGTGGTCAGCGCGCTTGGCAAGCGCGGCTATCAGGATCTGGCCGACAAGGTGCAGGCAGCCCTGCTGGCAAGGCGGGAGGAGATCGGCCACAGCCTGCCGGAACTGGCCATCGACACCATCCTGCGCGTTGCCTATTCCACCTTCGCCCGCCAGTTAGGCTTCGGCATGACGGGGGAAAATTCCAACAAAGCCGACTGGAAGAACCTGAAGACCGAGGTGGGGGTGATGTGTTCGACATATTTGCGCAACGCCCACCGATGAAACGTTGACGGCGCGCCTTTCCGTTTATAAATAGAACAATTATTCTTATTCGGTCGATGCGGGCCGAATCTCCAAACGGAAAGGTCTGCCGCCATGGCATCCGGTGCTGCCCCCGCCAGCGGGCGGGCCGCCAGCTTGCACGCCATCGACCATGCCGCCGCCATGACGCCGCAGCGGCGCAAACAGGCGCTGGTGGTGGTTGCCGGCGCTTTCATGATGGATCTGATTGACCTGACCATCGTCAATGTCGCCTTGCCCTCCATCCAGCGCGATCTGGGGGCCGATACGGCGGCGATGCAATGGATGGTGGCGGGCTATGCGGTGGCCTTTGCCGTGCTGCTGATCACCGGCGGGCGGCTGGGGGATACCAAGGGCTATCGCCGGCTGTTCATGCTGGGCATGGCCGGCTTCACGGTTACGTCGCTGCTCTGCGGACTGGCGACCAGCCCTGAAATGCTGGTGCTGGCGCGGCTGGCCCAGGGGGCGACGGCGGCCTTGATGCTGCCGCAGGTGATGTCGCTGATCCAGGTGATGTATCCGCCCGCCGAACGGATCGGCGCGCTGGCCGTGTTCGGTGTGCTGGGCGGCATTGCCGCCGTGCTGGGGCCGGTGATCGGTGGTTTTCTGATTGAGGCCAACCTGTTCGGCCTGGGTTGGCGCCCGATCTTCCTGATCAACGGGCCGCTGGGTGTGGTGGGGCTGATCGCCGCCTGGCGCCTGTTGCCGCCGGGCCGGTCGGCCCATGGCGGCACGGTGGATATGGTGGGCACCGGGTTGATCGCCGTCACCTTGCTGGCGCTGCTGTTACCGCTGTTGCAGGGGCGGGTGGCGGGCTGGCCGCTCTGGTGTCTGGCGCTGCTGGCGGCATCGCCGCTGCTGGCCTGGATCTTCATCGCCCATATCCGCCGGCAGGCCCCGCACGGTCGGGCATTGGTGGACCCGGTGCTGTTCGCCAACCGGGGTTTCAGTGTGGGCCTGTGCCTGTCGCTCTGCTTTCAGGCCGCCACGGCGGGGCTGTTGTTCATTCTGACGCTGACGCTGCAATATGGCTTGGGCTGCACGCCCCTGGAAACGGCTTTGGTCCATATCCCCTATGCGCTGGGGGCGTCGGTGGCGATTGGCTTTGTCGCGCGCCGGGCGCTGCCGCGCATCGGGCTGCGCTTGATCCTGATCGGCGTGGTGCTGATGCTGGCCGGGTTGGCCGCCTTGGCAGCCCTGGTGGCCGGCGATGGCGGGCTGGTGCTGCTGGGGGCGGCGCTGTTGCTGACCGGGACGGGCATGGGCATGGTGGGCGGGCCGCTGGGGCCGGTTACTTTGTCGGATGTGGATGTCGCCCATGCCGGTTCGGCATCCGGCAGCATGAAGGCGGTGCAGCAATTAGGCGCTGCCGGCGGGGCGGCCCTGATCGGCGGCGTGTTCTTCATGCTGGCGGGCGATCTGGCGGGCGGTGCTGCGCGGTCGGCCTTTCTGCTGACCTTGCCGCTGCTGGCGGGCTTGTTGCTGATGGTGGCCGTATTGGTGACGCGCTTGCCGCGTGATCTCAGGATTTTCAGGAAGTGATGGGGGCAGTGGCTTCTCGCCAAAGCCTCTCACACCGTCATTCCCGCGAAGGCGGGAATGACGGTGGTGAAACCGTAAAATCCACGGCCTTTACACCAATCAACACCCAAAAAACCAACGGGAGGACACATGAGCGAACCAATCCTGCGCCTGGGCATGATCGGTGGCGGGCCGGGCAGTTTCATCGGCCCCATCCACCGCATGGCGGCGGAACTGGATGGCCGCATCCGGCTGGTGGCCGGCGCCTTCAGCAGCGATGCCGAACGCTCACGCCTAGCCGGGGCCGGTTACGGCATCGACCCCGCCCGCGCCTATCCCAGCCATCAGGCGATGATCGAGGCTGAAAGGCTGCGGGCGGATGGCATCGATCTGGTGGCCATCGTCACGCCCAACCATCTGCATGTGCCGGCCAGCCTGGACGCGCTGAACGCCGGTCTGCATGTGATGTGCGACAAGCCGGCGGCCTTGTCGCTGGCGCAAATGCAGGGGCTGGCCGGGGTGGTGGCGGGGTCCAAGGGGCTTTACGCGCTGACCCATACTTATACCGGTTATCCGCTGGTGCGCGACGCCCGCGCCCTGGTGGCATCGGGCCGGTTGGGCCGGCTGCGCAAGGTGGTGGTGGAGTACAGCCAGGGCTGGCTGTCCACCGCGCTGGAGGCAACGGGCAGCAAGCAAGCCGGCTGGCGCACCGACCCCGCCCTGTCCGGGGCGGGCGGCTGCATCGGTGATATCGGCGTGCACGCCTTCAATCTGGCCGAATATGTTGCGGGTGCCCCGGTGCGGGAACTGTGCGCCGATCTGTCCATCATGGTGCCGGGCCGGCGGCTGGATGATGATTGCAACATCCTGCTGCGCTTCGATGACGGTACGGCGCAGGGCGTGCCGGGTGTGCTGCACGCCTCCCAGATTGCGGCGGGTGACCGCAATGGTTTGCGCCTGCGGGTGTTCGGCACAGAGGCCGGGCTGGATTGGTCGCAGGAGGTGCCCAACATCCTGACCATCAACGGGCTGGATGGCCGCACGGAGGTGCTGCATGCCGGTGCCGGCAATCTGGGCCCCGCCGCCCGTGCCGCCACCCGCCTGCCCACCGGCCACCCGGAGGGCTATATCGAGGCGTTTGCCAATCTCTACCGCGATTTCGCCGCCGCCATCCGGGCAGGCGCGATGCCGGCAGATGGCAGCCTGCCGGGGGTGGATGCCGGCTTGCGCGGCATGGCGTTTATTGAAACGGCTGTGGCCAACAGCCAGGCGCGGGCAGGGTGGAGCCGGCTGGTGAGGTAGGGGGGGATGAGAACCACGGCATAGAGTTTGTTGGACTTAAGTCTGAGCCGCTTTTCCGTCATTCCCGCGCAGGCGGGAATCCATAACCCGTTCTGTTGCTTGGATTCCCGCCTTCGCGGGAATGACGGTAGGAAAGGCCGAACCGCTTCCATCTAACCCTAGCCGGCCTTAATCCCCTGGCCCCCCGCTCATCAAGGGGGAGGCAATCTATTGATTGAAGCAGCGTTGCTCATCACCAACGAACGTTAAAACCCAAAAACCACCCCACCAACCGGAGGAACAAACCCATGCGCACCATCAAAGGCCCCGGCATCTTCCTGGCGCAGTTCGCTGGCGATGCCGCCCCCTTCAACAGCCTGGAAAGCATTGCCGATTGGGCGGCGGGCCTGGGCTATCAGGGTGTGCAGATCCCCAGTTGGGACGCCCGCCTGTTCGACCTGCGGCTGGCCGCCGAAAGCCGGGATTATGCCCAGCAGGTGCAGGGGATGCTGGCCGCCAAGGGGCTGGCGGTGACGGAGCTTTCCACCCATTTGCAGGGCCAGTTGGTGGCTGTCCACCCGGCCTATGACCCGTTGTTCGACGGGTTTGCCGATCCGTCGGTGCGCGGCAACCCGGCGGCGCGCCAGCAATGGGCGGTGGAACAGTTGCATCTGGCGGCGCGTGCCAGCGCCAATCTGGGGCTGACGGCCCATGCCAGCTTTTCCGGTGCGCTGGCCTGGCCCTATCTCTATCCCTGGCCGCAGCGCCCCGCCGGGCTGGTGGAGGAGGCATTTGCCGAGCTGGCCCGACGTTGGCGGCCCATTCTGGATGCGTTTGACGAAGCGGGCGTTGATCTCTGTTTCGAACTGCATCCGGGCGAAGACCTGCATGACGGGGCCAGTTTCGAACGGTTCCTGGACGCCGTGGGCGGCCATGCCCGCGCCAATATCCTGTTCGATCCCAGCCATTTCGTTTTGCAGCAACTGGATTATCTGGCCTTCATCGACCGCTATCACCCCCGTATCCGCGCCTTCCATGTGAAGGATGCGGAATTCCGGCCTGATGGCCGGTCGGGTGTTTATGGTGGTTATCAGGGCTGGGTGGACCGGCCGGGCCGCTTCCGCTCGCTGGGTGACGGGCAGGTGGATTTCAAGGCGATCTTCGCCAAACTGGCGCAGTATGATTATCCCGGTTGGGCCGTGCTGGAATGGGAATGCGCCCTGAAGCACCCGGAAGATGGCGCGCGCGAAGGGGCCCCCTTCATCCGCGACCATATCATCCGCGTCACCGACCGCGCCTTTGATGATTTCGCCGATGCCGGCGTGGATGAAGGGTTGAACCGGCGGTTGCTGGGTATTTAGGGTTTGTCAGGGTTCGGCTGAAACTCCTTTTCCGTCATTCCCGCGAAGGCGGGAATCCAGGCAACGCAACGGATTATGGATTCCCGCCTTCGCGGGAATGACGGTAGGAAAGCATCATTTGTGTCAATCTGAACCGGGCAAGCCCTAATGGGCAAGGGGAGGGGGCGTGATGAAAACTCACCATCCGCCCCCCAAAAAATCCCTTCTGTCCCCGATTGATTTCCCAATAAAAGAATGATAATTCTAATTACGATATTTCCATCGACGGCGCGCTGACACAGCCCTTTCGCGGCTGTCCGGGCCGCGGTGCTTCCCCCATCGGGCAATGCGCCTGAGACCGCCGCCAACCACCGGCTCCCGGCGGGGCCGTCGTTTGAGCCCAAGAACAGGATAGTTCCATGCCGAACTATGACATCAAAAGGGGCGTCAGCCTCTACAGCTACCAGGAAGAATATTTCCTCGGGAAGAAGTCGTTGGAAGACCTGATCAAGGTCTCATCCGAGATGGGGGCCAAGGGGATAGAGCTGATTTCGGAGCAGACCTTCCCCGATTACCCCAACCCGCTGGACCCGTCTGTTTATGATAATTGGCACGCGCTGATGGCCAAATATGGCACCACGCCCGTCTGCCATGATTTCATGCTGGACTATAAGAAATACAAAGACCGGCCGATGCCGTTCGATGAACAGGTGGCAAGCTGCAAGGTCGATATTGACCATGCCGCCCGCCTGGGTTGCCCCTATACCCGCGCGCTGGTATCGATTGATCCCACTGTGCTGGTCGCCTGCGCCGATTATGCCGAAAGCAAGAATGTCCGCATCCTGATCGAGGTGCATGCGCCGCTGCATTTCGACCATCCCTGGATCATCCGCCATGCCGAGGCGTTTGAGAAATCCGGGTCGAAATATCTGGGCTTTCTGCCCGATATGGGCATGTTCCTGTTCAAGTTCCCGCCGGTCTGGAAGGCGAAATTCATCCGCGACGGCGTGCCGCCGCACATCGCCGACTATATCTGCAAGGCGTATGAAGATCGCACGCTGAGCGAATATGTGATCCTGGAGGTGGAGAAGATGGGCGGCGTCGGCCCCGCCATCGGCATGGCCATCGCGCTGCGCCACAATGCGGCGTTCGAGCCCAAGCGCATGCTGGACCATATGGATCGCATCTGGAACATCCACGCCAAATTCTATGAGATGACAGAGGATCTGGTTGAGCCCTCCATCCCCTATGACGAGATCATCAAGGTGCTGAAGCAGGGCGGCTACAAGGGCTATATCTGCTCTGAATATGAAGGCAATCGCTGGATTCAGGATGCCTTCCCGGTGGACAGCATCGAACAGGTGCGCCGCCAGCAGGAAATGTTCAAGAAGCTGATCGGCGAAACCGCCGCCGCCCCCACCGCCTGAGGAGCCGCACCCATGTTCGACAAATATATGATCTGTGAAGATGGCTTCGGCAATGTGACCGAGGGTGGTGACACCATCGGTTTCGCCTTCCAGGCCCGCCTGCCTTATTACCGGGGCATCGGCCTGTCGATGGTGGAAGACATCGCCGTCACCATCGACGGGGAGGCTGTGCCGCGTGAACAGGTCCGTTTCAGCGTGCGCGGGCGCACCTGGACGCTGGACGAGATGGAAACCGAATATAGCGACCGCTGGAATTTCGGTGAAAAGGCCCTGATCACCGTGCTGCGCGACGGCGGCTTGCCGCCCGGCAAGCACAAGGTCCAGTTGGCCGAACGTATCCGTGTTTCCTACCTGCCCTTTGTGCCGACCACGCGCGACACCAAGGAGCTGGAGATCGCCGCCTGATCACTCTCCCCCGATCAGCCGGTTTTGTCGGGCATGGCGGCACAGGCTGCCATGCCCTTTTTTTGTGACCGGTCGCGGGGCCTTGCCAATTGGCAAAAAGTTGCTACTCTTATGCCAAAGGAGAGAGGCGATGCAATTCGCAGCGGTCCACCCCATCGAAGCCAGCCCCAGCCAGCCCCTGATCACGGATGAAGAGGCGGCAGCACTGGCGCGCACGAGTGTCAACCTGTTCCGGGCCTGGGAATTGAGCGATGCGGAGGCCAGAACCCTGTTGGGCGGCATGGCACCGCGAACCTGGGCACGCTGGAAGGATGGCGATATTGGCCGTATCGACCGGGACTTGCGGGCCCGGATGGCGATCCTGATGGGGATTCACAAGGCGCTGCGCTATCTGTTCACGGAACCGGCGCGCGCCTATGCCTGGGTGCGCAAGCCGAACGCCGCCTTCGCCGGCCAGCGCGCGCTTGATATCATGCTGCGCGGGGAGATCACCGACCTGATCGACCTGCGCACCTATCTGGATGCGGAACGGGGTGGCTGGTGACGGTGCCGGTCCGGCGCGTCACTTGGGCCAGGACGGTGCGCATCATCCGCTCGATCCACCCGCCCATCGACCTGTTTGAAGATATTGCCGACCCGGCAGACTGGGAAGCGCTGGCCTCAGCGGAAGCGAAGTTCAACCCGCGCCTCCGTGACAGCATTGGCGACCTGTCGAAGGTGCCGCCGGCCCGGCGGGTTGCCGGCCCTGGGGCAAGCTGGGTCATGGCCCCCTTCGTCCATTGCTCCACGCTGCGGCCGGGCCGCTTTTCCGACGGCAGTTTCGGTCTCTATTATGCCGGCGACCGGACAGAGGTGGCGATTGCGGAAACCATCCACCACCATGCCCGGTTCATGCGGGCCACGGCGGAACCACCCGGCTGGACCGCGCAGTTCCGCGAACTGATCGGTGCGGTGGATGCCGACCTGGATGATGTGACGGGCCGCGCCGATCTGCTGCACCCCAGCGATTACGGGCCATCCCAGACATTCGGGGCCGAACGCCGGGCCGCGGGGTCCAACGGCATCACCTGGCCCAGCGTTCGATATCCGGGTGGCCAGTGCATCGCGGTTTTCTGGCCGGATGTGATACCGGTGCCGGTCCAGGGTGCCCACTTCGCTTATCACTGGAACGGCAGCACGGTTGATTACGTCAAGAAGCTGGATAGCGGGGAGGTCTGGCGGGTGACGGGCCAGGAAGGGGTTTAAACCAGCCTAATACCAATCCGCCGAATGATTGACCTATGGTCAACCCTTCGGCGGCCTCAGGCGCCGGCGCCAACATCCGTTGGCTTGGCTAACGCGGCACGAGCCGCGCGGCGGCAGTCGCCGCCGATACCAATCCACCATGAGTCAAGCTCAAGGCGGATTGGTATAACCCCATGCCGCCACCCGCCCACAGCGGTCGCACACATCCGCCACCACCTGATTCAGCAGGGGGGTGTCGGCCAAAGTGCCCCGCATTCCTTCCCGCAACAGCCTGACCTGTTCAGGCAGGGCCAGCGCCATGGCGCGCAGCCGGTCACGCACCAGTTCCCGCCGCAGCCCCACCGCTGCGGCAAAGGCGGGCAGATAGGTGAAGGACAGCGCCCCGCTGGCGCTGGCGGTCAATTCCCCGACCGGCAAGCCGTGCAGACGGACGGAGGCTACCATCTCACAGCCCCTCATCCAGATCGATTTCCCGTTCATCGGCGGGGGCAGGTGCCGTTGCGTCCGGCCCGTGGCTGCCGGCGGTCAGCGGAATGCCCAGCAGCACCAGCAATTTCAGGCTCATGCTGGTGGGCGGATCATTCTTGCCGGTTTCGAAATCCGACAGCCATTTCTGCGTATGGCCGATCAACCCCGCCGCTTGGGCCTGCGTCAACCCAAGCCGCTGCCGCGCTGTCCGCACCAGGGTGCGCAGATCATCCAGGCTGTGCAGGGGAACGGCCATGGCACAAGGCTCACGGTTGGGGAAAGTGCTCCCATCTTATAACGGATCGGTGATATGGATAGCGTAAGGTGAGAGATATCACCGATCCGTTATATCTGTGGGCGACATCATCCTTCCCGCCGCACCGGGCTGCCGGGATAGAAGCCGATGCAGAGGATCTGCGCCAGCAGCACCAGCAGCGCCGGGGCGTAATAGAGCCAATGCACCATCCGCCGCGCCCCGTCGCTGACGGCGGCGGCATCATAGCCGGCCCCTGCCAGCCCATAGGCCACCACCGCCCCGCCGATGGCCATGCCGATCTTGGTGGCCAGGCTGATGCCGGCGGAAAGCAGCCCTTCATGGCGCACGCCGAACTGTGCCTCGTGATGGTCCACCACCTCCGCCGCCATGGCGAAAATCGCCGTCATGGTGACGGAAATCAGGATGGAGGCCAGGATATAGACGGCCAGGAACAGGGCCGGCTGCGCTTCCACCAGGGGCAGCAGGGCGTAAAGCAGCAGGGCAGCCGCCAGGGCCAGCCGGTTGCCATTGCGCATGCCCAGCCGCTTCAGATAAGGCGGGGCGATGACGGCGCCCAGCAGCAGCGTGCCGGAAATGGCCGGCAGCAGGATGGAGATCATCCAGGGCTGTTTCAGCACGTTGATGGCGAAATAGGCGGTGACCGACAGCACCGCCCCGAAACGGATGAAATTCAGCGTGGTGAACAGGAACACCACCAGCCAGGCCCGGTTGCGCAGCATATTGGCGACAGCCCCCAGGGAGGTCCGTTCCCCGCCGGTGCTGGTGATTTCCTCATGCACCTGTTCGCGGCATTGGGCGAACAGGTTCCAGATCAGGGCGACAGAGATGACGGCTGCCAGGATCGCCACCAGCAGGAAACCCTTGGCCTGATCGCCGCCGCCCAGCCAGCCGACCAGCGGCATGGTGGCCGCCGTGGCGGCGATGACGGAAAGCGCGGTGCCGGCGGATCGCAGGCTGCCCAGTTGCACCCGTTCATCCCGCAGTACCGTCATCATCGGCATCAGGGCGCTGTAGGGGATATTCACCACCGAAAACAGCAACCCTAGAAGGACAAAGCTGACACAGGCCCAGACCAGCTTGCCCGACAGCCCCAGCGGCGGCATCCAGAAGGTGGCGACGACCAGCAGGCCGAAGGGCAGCGCGCCGAACAGGAACCAGGGCCGGGCGCGGCCCCAGCGGGACCGGGTGCGGTCCACCAGAATGCCGACCACCGGGTCAAACCCGGCATCCAGCAGGCGCGACAGCAAAAACAGGGTGCCGATGACGCCCACCGGCAGCATCGCCACATCGGTATAAAAATACAGCAAAAAGGCCCCGACCATGTTCCAGGACAGGCCAAAGGCAAAATCACCGGCACCATAGCTGAGCTTGGCGCGCAGCGGCAGCGGGGCAGCACTGGGGCCGCCCGTTGGGACAGGGTTGGACATGGGGACGGCTCCGGTCGTGGGGGACGGGATGCGGGGGCGGGTATGGGGGCGATAAATGGCTCTATTAAAGGGGCTTCCGCGCCATTCCCGCCTTCGCGGGAATGACGGTGGTGAAAGCGGATAGGGTTGAGCCCCCCTTAAACCCCCAACGCCGTGCGCGTCATCGCCAATGTCTCCAGCGTCGGGCCGGTGGGCCTGTATTCCAGGCCGATGGCACCGTCATAGCCCAACCCGCGCAGCAGCCCGATATAGCGCGCCCAATCGATGGTGCCGCTGCCGGGCTGGTTGCGACCGGGCACGTCGGCCACCTGCACATGCCCCACCAGATGGAAGCGGCCGGCCAGCACCTGGGCCGGGTCTTCGCCCATCACGGTGGAATGGTACATATCATACAGCAGACGCAGGTTGGGGCTGTTCACCGCTTCCACCATGTCCAGCCCCTCCACGGTGCTGACCAGATACATGCCCGGATGTTCCACCCGGTCATTCAGCGGTTCCAGCAGCAGGATGATGCCGGCATCCTCCGCCAATGTGGCGGCCTGACGCAGAATGGCGACGGCGCAATCATGCTGTTCCTGGCGCGGCACATCGGGCCGGGTGAAGCCGGACGCCACCACCAGGGCCGGCGATCCGGCCTGTTGGGCGGCGACCAGACTGTCGCGCACGGCGGCCAGAAATTCCCCATGCTGGGCCGGGTCGACCAGGGAGCGGCGGGGTTCCACCACGAAACTGGCCAGTTGCACCCCGGTTTCATCCAGGGTGCGGCGGATATCGGCCAACGGCTTGTCCCGCCAGAGATGGAATTCCACCGCCGTCAGCCCGGCTGCCTTGGCGGCGCGGATACGGTCGGTGAAATTGGGGTTTTCGGCGGCGAACAGCCATTCGATACAGGCGGCGAGATGCATCACGGTTCTCCCGGTTGCAGCAATCGGACCGGCGGCCATGCGCGATGGCCATCGGCGGCCCGCACCGGCGGACCTGGCGCCAAAGCGCTGAAACGGAATGGGGGGGCTTTACCCCTGCCGTCATCCGGGTGACAAGCCGGAACCCGGGGGCCGCACCACCCAACCGTCATTCCCGCCTTCGCGGGAATGACGGTTGTAGAGGCTTTCAGGCTGGTCTCTCAGCACCCCCCTCAGTACCTCACCCCCGTATCCGGCTTGGCCTTCACCAAAGCCACCAGGGCAATAGCGGCGGCAACCAGGGCGGCGATGCCCATGGTCAGGAAGGCCGCCTGCACCGTGCCGCCCGTGGCCGACTTGGCACCCGCCACAAAGAACGGGCTGGTGAACTGGCCCAGGAAGAAACACGACGCCCAGATGCCCATGCCGCGCCCGCGATGGGCAAAGGGCAGCTTGCTTTGTGCCCAGGCAATCAGGATCGGGATGGTCATGCCGGCCCCCATCTGCTGGATCACCAGCAGCGCCATCATCGATTTATAGTCCGTCGCCAGACCGATGCCGGCCAGCCCGACGCCCAGGAAGGCGAAGAAGCAGAAAATCTGCAGCGCGGTGGCCTTCTTGCCGATCCAGCCGAAGATCAGCGCCCCCACCGGCACGCCCAGGCTGGCCAGCGCGATCAGCGATCCGACATGCTTGGGGTCATTCACCCCCACCTCGCGGAAGGCCAGACCGCCCTGGATGATGAAGACGTAATAGAGCGTGGAAGCAAACAGGGTGACAGCGCCGTAAAGTGCCACGGCCCGAAGGGGAAAGGGCGGGGTGGGACCGGCATCGGCCTGCGGGGCCACGGGGGCACCCTGCTTGGTCTTGCCGGGTTCGAAAATCATGAAATGCGTGCCGACGAAAATCGGCAGGGCGATCAGATAGATCAGGAACACGCCGTTCCAGCTTACTGCCGTCAGCAGGCCGGACAGGGCGATGACGCCCGATGCCATGGCAGGCCCCGCCAGCCCCTGCATCATCAACAGCTTACGCCGTCCCGCCGCGTCGTAATAATCCGCGATCAGGGTGTTGATGATGGTCAGGATTGCCGCTTCCGTCACCCCCAGCAGCAGGCGGGATGCGATCACCGCATGCAGGCTATCCAGGAAATAAGGCAGCGATCCGGCCAAACCATAGAAGAAGGTGGCCCAGACCAGCAGGGGCCGCCGACCGAACCGGTCCACCAGCATGCCGGCAAAGGGTGCCAGAATGGCAATGGCCAGACCGGGTGCCGAGACCAGAATCGGCACCAGCAGAGAGGCATTGGCGACATCGCGGAAATGGTCCAGGATCGTCGGCACCGCCGGGGTCAGCGAGACAATTGCCAGAATGGGCAGGAAACCGCTGATCACCAGAATGATGCCCTGGGCGAGCCCAGCCCTTCGCGCGCCACCCGCAATCGGCGGCGCCACGGCCTGATCCACCATCGAACGTTACTCCCGTTTCAGCGCCTGCAAGCGCCATATAAGAATTATTATTCTAATTATGATGATGGGGATGGGTGGGTCTTGTCAATGCGGTAAACGCACGATCAAGCCTGCAAATTGCTTGGCGAAAAATCCGATCACCCGCCGCTGCTTTCGGTTGACACCAAGCGGTTCGCTCCGTTAGCTATTCAGAATAGCAATTCTAATTCGAAAGCCATGGCCGGCGACACGCCAACGGGGCCTGCGTCAGAACCGGGGCAGTGAACAAGGAGGAATCCCATGCGTTTTTCAACCTTTCTGAATTCCCGTACCATGGGCGAGGAACAGGACCGCGACCTGCTGCTGGACCTGATCGACCATGTGGAACGCGCCGAGGCTGCCGGCCTGGATGCCGTGTTCCTGCCCGATCACCATTTCACCGGTTACATGCCGATTGCATCCGACCCGATGATGTTCGCGGCATATCTGGCGGCCCGGGTGAAGCGGATGCATTTCGGCTTTTCCGTCACCACGGTGCCGCTGCATCACCCGGTGCGGTTTGTCGAACGCATCAATATCCTGGACCAATTGACCGAAGGCCGCCTGCTGGTCGGTATCGGCAGCGGCACCACGCCGGAGGAGATGATCGGTTTCGGCGTGAATTATAAGGAAGCCTCCCGTCTGGCGGAGGAAAATCTGGCCATTGCCGAACAGCTCTGGGCCAAGAAGCCGGAAGACCCGACCGTGACCTTTGATAATGGTCATTATAAAGGGGAGGTGGTGCAGCGCATCGCGCCGGTGGCCTATACAACCGGCCATGCCCGGCTGATGCCGGTGGCGATGAAGGAAAGCAGTGCGCGGCGCGCGGCGGAATTCGGCTGGCCCGCTTTCATCCCGGCCTTCACCCCGCCGCAGATCGGGGGCACGGAGCCGTTCAAGCATGTGCAGAAATTCTTCCATATTTACCGCGACATGCTGATGGCGGCTGGCCATCCGGCAGAGCGTGTGGCCGATGCGCTGTCCTGGACCACCCACACCTATCAGTGCGTGCATATCGCGGAGACCGATGCGCAGGCGCGCGCGGAACTGGAAGATATCCTGACCGATTATCAGGCCGCCGTGGAACGGGAAGCCGCCTTCAACGCTAAGGCGGAAGCCAATGAAGCCAACAAAAAGACCGACCGCACGCCCAACGCCCTGACGGAAGACTGGATCGGCACCTGGTGCCTGTATGGCAGCCCGGAAACCGTGATCGCGCATTTGAAGCCGTATCAGGAACTGGGCATCGGCAATGTGCTGTGCGGCATGCTGACCGGCCCGCTGACGCCCAAGCGCAAGGCCTATGCCAACCAGACGCTGGACCTGCTGTCCCGCCATGTCATCCCCGCCTTCAAGGGGAAAGCCGCATGAAAAAGCCGCTGATCGTCGGGTTCGGCGGCACCACCCGGCCGGGGTCTTCGGGTGAGCGCATGGTGGCAGCCATTCTGGCCGCCACCGCCGAAATGGGCGCGCAAACCCGGCTGTTCGGCGGGGCAGCGCTTGCCGCCCTGCCGCATTTCGCCCCGGAAAACCCCGAGCGCACGCCCGAACAGCGCGAGTTTGTCGAGGCGGTGCGGGCAGCGGACGGGCTGGTCATCGGCTCCCCCGGCTATCATGGCGGGGTGTCGGGGCTGGTGAAGAATGCCATCGACCTGCTGGAAGATCTGCGCAGCGACGCGCGTGTCTATTTCGATGGGCGCGCGGTGGGGCTGGTGGTGACGGCGGCGGGCTGGCAGGCCGGTGGGGTGACGCTTTCCGCCCTGCGCGGCATTGTGCATGCCATGCGCGGCTGGCCCACCCCGCTGGGCATCGCCGTCAATACCGTGGCGCAAAAGCCGTTTGATGCGGAAGGAAGGCTGGCCGATGCGGAGATCACGGCGCAGGTGCAGGCCATGGCGCAACAGGTGATGCGACTGGCGCGGTGAGGGGTCTGTGTTGTGTAATTTCGTTCCTCCTTAACCGTCGTTACCGCTTCTCTACCGGCACTCCCTCAAACCACCGTCATTCCCGCGAAGGCGGGAATCCATACGACGTTGCCAACTTCACCGCGTCTCCCAGGTGGCGCTGTTTGCTGGATTCCCGCCTTCGCGGGAATGACGGTGTGAGGGCGTGAACCGTGGTGGGGGCAGAGCCACCGCAGCAATTCCATGGCGGGCTGACAGCAGCCCGCCCCCCAACCAAAAAACCAAACCCCAGGGAGTTAACCCCATGTCCCCCACGCTTTCCCAACAGGCGGCCCTGACCGCCGGCCGCGATATGTGGTCCACGGCGGAACTGCCGGGTACCCGGTCCATCATGATGGCCGACGGGCCGATGGGTATTGCGTCCGGTCGGGTGGATGAACGGGATGTGGCGGTGCTGACCCCCTGCGGCACCGCGCTGGGGGCCAGTTTTGACCCGGCCCTGGTGGCGCGGGTGGGGGCCATTGTGGGGATGGAGGCGCGGCGGCTGGGCGTGGATGCCGTGCTGGCCCCGAACCTGAACCTGCAGCGCAGCCCGCTCTGTGGCCGGGGATTTGAGCTGTATGGTGAAGACCCCTATCTGGCCGGAACGCTGGGGGCCGCCTGGATCACCGGGTTGCAGGGCCAGGGTGTCGGCTCCGTCGCCAAGCATCTGGTCTGCAATGACAGCGAAACCGCGCGCGACAGCATGAATGCCGTGGCCAGCGCCCGCGCCCTGCGGGAGGTCTATCTGCTGCCGTTTGAAATGGCCGCCGCTGCCGGCTGCATCGGCATCCTGGCCGCCTATAACCGGCTGAACGGCGATTATTGTGTTGAACATCAGGGGTTGTTGACCGGCATCGTGAAAGGCGACTGGGCGTTTCCCGGCTTCATCGTGTCCGACTGGTTTGGCGCGCATAACACGTTGCGTTCGGCCAAGGCGGGGCTGGACCTGGATATGCCCGGCCCCGACCGGGTGCTGGGGGCGAAATTCGCCGCCGCCGTGGAAGCCGGCGAGGTGCCGGCGGCCCGGCTGGAGGATGCGGCGGGCCGTGTGGCCAGTGCCGTGGCGCGGATTGATGCGTTGCCGCGCCAGCCGGCCCCGGTTGATGTCGATGGCACATTGGCGGAGGCCGCCGCCGCCGGTTTCGTGCTGTTGAAGAACAGCCAGGATATCCTGCCCCTGCAACCGACGCGCGCCCGGCGCATCGCCGTCATCGGCCCCAATGCCACGGCGCCTTGCCTGCAGGGCGGCACCTTCGCCAAGATCGCCGTGCGCCCGGATTTCATCAACCCGCTGCAGGCCATCCGCGACCGGTTCGGTGATCGGTTTGAGGTGGGGCATGAACAAGGCGTGGAGCCGGAATATCGCCTGCCGCCTTTGTCCGCCCGCCCCGCCCGTGATCTGGGCGACGGGGCGACGCGCGGTCTGACGGTGGAATGGCTGGCCGGGCATGCGGGGGAGGGCGAGCCGCTGCACGCGGAAACCCGCGACACCAATTCACTGACCTGGTTTGTCGGCCTGCCCGGCACCGATGCGCTGAAACAGGCGGGGCGTATCCGCGCATCCGGCTGGTTCACCCCGGAACGCGACGGGCCGCACCGCGTGCATATTGGTGGCACCGGTGCCGTGCGCCTGCTGGTGGATGGGCAGGCGGTTTTCCAGGGCGGCGGGCCGGTTTCCCCATCCGACCTGATGGGCATCCTGAAGGGCGGCGACAGTCAAGCCGTGCTGGTGGAAATGCAGGCGGGCAAGCCGGTGCTGCTTTGCTTTGAACTGGCCTATACGCCTGCCCGCGCGCAGGGGCTTTGGTACGGCATGCGCGGGCCCGACCGCCCGGCGGATATGCTGGACCGCGCGGTTTCCCTGGCCGCCCAGGCCGATCTGGTGCTGCTGATGCTGGGGGAAACGGCGGATTCCGGGGTGGAAAGCAAGGATCGGGCGGGCACCGGCCTGCCGGCGGCGCAACTGGAATTGCTGCGCCGGGTGCGGCATGTGAATGCCAATCTGGTGGCCATCTGCAATGTCGCCCATGCCTTTGATCTGTCCTGGCACGATCAGGTGCGCGGCCTGATGATCACCTGGTTTCCCGGTGAACAATATGGCCCCGCCCTGGCCCAGGTTTTGGCCGGTGATCGCGAACCGGGTGGCCGCCTGCCTGTCAGCATCGCCGCAGCGGATGGGGATTACCCCGCCTTCGCCCTGACACCGGATGCAAAGGGTGACCTGACTTATGTTGAGGGCCATCTGATCGGCTATAAAGGGATGCAGGCGGCGGGCACGAACCCGCTGTTTCCCTTCGGTGCCGGCGTCGGCTATGCCCGGTTTGGCCTGTCCGATGCCACACTGACCCCCACCGCCGAGGGCGGGGCGGATGTCAGCGTCACGGTGCGCAACCTGTCCGACCGCGCCGGCAAGGCGGTGCCGCAGCTTTATGTCGCCGGGCCGGATGGTATCCGTCACCTGCGGGGCTTTGCATCGCTGGTGGTTCCTGCCGGGGCCACGCAGGTGGCACGCTTCACGCTGCCCCCCCGCGCCTTTCAGCATTGGGATGAACAAGCCGGCGGCTGGCGCCGGGCAGCGGGCACCCATCAGGTGCTGTTGGGCTGGAACAGCGGCGACCTGCCGGTGTTGCTGGTGGTGGGGTGACGCCGGGCGCCGTCCCGCACCCATCACCCGCACCGATAGGTGGCATCGGTATTGCCGGCTTAAACCCGGTGCCTGCCCGTGCCTATACCAAGGGCAGCCGCCTGAAGGCGGAAACATCTTTTAATGATATGGGGACGGAAACATGAAGCTGGCAACTCTTGACCGTGGCGGGCGTGATGGTCGGCTGGCGCTGGTCTCCCGCGATCTGTCGCGCGCCGTGCTGGCCGACGGCATTGCCGACACGCTGCAACAGGCGCTGGATCACTGGGCCGATGCCGCCCCCCGGCTGGCCGCCCTGTCGGACGCGCTGAATGCCGGCACCGCGCCCAACAGTTTCCCCTTTGATTCCGCCCAGGCGCTGGCCCCGCTGCCGCGCGCCTGGCAATGGCTGGATGGTTCGGCCTTCCATGCCCATGGGGAATTGATGGCCAAGGTGTTCAACATCACCAACCCGCAGCCGCATGACAAGCCGCTGATGTATCAAGGCATGTCGCACCAGTTCATCGCCCCCACCGCGTCCGTGCCGCTGCCCAGCGAGGCGGACGGTATTGATTTTGAAGGCGAATATGCGGTCATCACCGACGATGTGCCGATGGGCACCGATGCGGCCACGGCGCGCGGGCTGATCCGGCTGGTGCTGCTGGTCAATGACTGGTCGCTGCGCACCCTGGCCCGCCCGGAAATGCTGACCGGGTTCGGCTGGGTGCAGGCAAAGCCCGCCTGTTCCGCCGCCCCCATCGCCATCACCCCGGACGAGCTGGGCGATGCCTGGAAGGATGGGCGCGTGCATCTGAATCTGCTGGTGGATTGGAATGGCCAGCGCTTCGGGGCCGCCAATGGCGGGGCCATGGGTTTCTGCTTTGGTGAGCTGATTGCGCACGCCGCCCGCACCCGCAGCCTGTGCGCCGGCACCATTGTCGGTTCCGGCACTGTGTCGAACGCGAATTTCCGCGAGGTGGGATCAAGCTGCATTGCTGAGCGGCGGGGCATTGAAATCGTTGATGAAGGGGCCGCCCGTACCGGCTTCATCCGTTTCGGTGACCGGGTGCGGATGGAGGTGAAGGGCACCGATGGCACCAGCCTGTTCGGTGCCATCGACCAGACGGTCGTGCAGGGCTAAGGCCAAACCCGCGAATGCGGGCGCCCGGCGAGTGAGGGAACATGAAATAAAGCCAGCACCAACCTATCGGCCAAACCGATCCCTTGTATCCGCACAAACGGTTTTGGTGATTGGTTCGCAGGCCGTATGGTTGGTCTCATGGGGTTCCGTCGCGGGGCACCCCGACAAACCACCCCCACAATAATGACCCGCCGCAACCGGTGGGCAGCAGACGGACAACCCGTTCCTCTACCCAGGGAACCGGCCTGTTCCGGGAGGAAAATAGCTGTGGCTTCGATCCGCAATGCGCTTGTTATCGGCGGCGGTATCGCCGGCATGTCCGCCACCCTGGTATTGTCGCGCTTAGGCATTGCCGTGGATGTGATTGACCGGGATCCGGCCTGGCGCGTCTATGGTGCCGGCATTTCCATCACCGGCCCCACCATGCGCGTTTTCCAGCATCTGGGCATTCTGGAGGATTTCCGCCGCGTCGGTTATTGCGCCAGCAGCACGCGGCTGTTCACCCCCACCGGTCACCTGATCGGGGACGTGACAAGCCCGCCGGTCGCCCCCGGCCTGCCGGCGGATGGCGGCATCATGCGCCCGGTGCTGCATGAGATTCTGGCCAGCCGCACCCGCACCGCCGCCGCCAATGTGCGGCTGGGCGTGATGGTGGATGCCATCCAGCAGGATGCCGAAGGGGTGAATGTCACCTTCAGCGATGGCAGCCAGGGCCGGTATGATCTGTTGATCGGTGCCGATGGCATCTATTCCCGCACCCGTGCGCTGCTGTTCCCCGATGCGCCCAAGCCGCGCTTCACCGGCCAGGCCTGCTGGCGCGTCACCACCGCCCGGCCGGACAGTGTGACGGGCGTGGAAATGTATCTGGGTGCGCCGATCAAGGCGGGGGTCAATCCCTGCTCGCCGGACCAGATGTATCTGTTCGCGCTGGAAACCATCGCCCCCACTACCCGCCATGCCGAAGCCGACCTGCCCGGTCTGCTGCGTCAGCGGCTGGAAGGTTTTGCCGGTTCCGTCGGCATTGTGCGCGACGCCATCACCGACCAGTCGGTGGTGAATTTCCGCCCGCTGGAAGCGTTGTTGCTGCCGGGCCCCTGGCACACCGGTCGCGCCATCCTGATCGGTGACGCCGCGCACGCCACCACCCCGCATCTGGCCAGCGGGGCCGGCATGGCGATGGAAGATGCCGTGGTGCTGGGGGATGAGCTGGCGAAGAATGACAGCCTGGGTGCTGCCTTCGCCGCCTTCATGGCCCGGCGTTCCGACCGCGCCGCCCTGGTGGTGAACAATTCCGTCCGGTTGGGTGAGATCGAACAGGCGGGGATTCACAGCGATGAACATCCCCGCCTGATGAGCAGCACCATGGCCGCCCTGGCCCAACCTCTGTAATCAAGATTTACCGGGAGAAGCCACGATGACCCGCGTTACCGATATCCGCTATGTTGGCTATGCCGTTTCCGATCTGGAGGCCGAGCGCACATTCTACCGCGACAAGTGGGGTCTGCGCGAAGTGGCCGAAAAGGATGGCATGGTCTATTTCGCCACCGAAGGCCACCCGGAACTGTATGTCGTGCGGCTGCGCCCGGCCGATGCCACCCGCATCGACGTGATCGCGCTGGCCGCCGACAGCAACGAAGATGTGGATGCGCTTTATCAAAAGGTGCTGGCCGCCGATTGCCGCATCATCTTCGCCCCGCGTGCGTTGACCTCCTTCGGCGGCGGCTATGGTTTCCGCTTCTTCGGCAAGGATGGTTTGAGCTTCGAAGTCTCTGCCGGGGTGGAGCGCGGGCCGTCCCGCGTTGTCGCCGGCAAGGAGGGGCTGCCGGAGAAGATCAGCCACATCGTCCTGCATTCCCCCGATCATAAGGGCGCGGTGGAATTCTTCTGTAACGTGCTGGGCTTCCGCGTGTCGGACTGGCTGGGCGATTTCATGTGCTTCCTGCGCTGCAATGAATGGCACCACCGCATCGCCATCCTGCCCGGCCCGCCCTGCCTGAACCACGTCGCCTATGATATGGCCGACATGGACTCGATGATGCGCGGCGTCGGCAAGCTGAAGCGCAAGGAGGTTGATCTGCGCTGGGGCCCTGGCCGCCACACCGCCGGCAACAACACCTTCAGCTATTTCACCACGCCGGCCGGTTTTGCGGTGGAATATACCGCCGAGCTGGAACGGGTGGATGAGGCAACCTGGGTGGCCGGCGTGCATGCGCCCAGCCCCGACGTGATGGACCAGTGGGGTGCCGGCAGCGGCGGCCCGCAGACCATGCCGCACCCGGCCCCCGATCCGGGCCTGTTCCAGGCGGTGGAGGTCTGATCATGGCGTTGTTCCAATATTTCCCCAACAATTACATCTGGAACCTGTCGGTCAATATCGCACTGGAAAGCGGTGGCCGCGTCGGTGAGATCGAGGATATGTGCCGCCCGCTGCTGGATGCGGCGGCACGGGGGGAGGATGCCGGCACCGGCACCTTCCTGACCCAGTGGGTCGCCATGGCCGACAAGCTGGTCGGGCTGGCCGAGGAGGATGAGGCGGCAGGCCGCGCGTTTTCCGCCGGGTCCAAGCTGCAGCGCGCCTCGCTCTATTACATCACCGCCGAGCGCATGCAGGGCCATGGCCATCCCGGTCGGGCGGAGACCTTCGCCAAGGGCCAGAACGCCTTCCGCAAAGGCACGGCCCTGGCGCGGGAGAACTGCACGCGGGTGGAAATCCCCTTTGGTGACAGCTTCATCCCGGCCTTGTTCACCAAGGCCGAAGGTGTGGATGGTCCCGCCCCGTGCGTGCTGTATGTGAACGGGCTGGATAGCTGCAAAGAGCTGCTATTCTGGTCCTGGCTGCCGCACGCGCTGGCCAAGCGCGGCATTTCCACGCTCTGCATCGACCAGCCGGGCACGGGCGAAGCGCTGCGCGCCAACAACCTGTATGCCACGCATGAAACCGAACGCTGGGCCACGCCCGTGTTCGATTATCTGGCCGCGCGACCCGATGTGATGGCCGACAAGATCGGCATGGTCGGCATTTCGCTGGGTGGCTATTTCACCCCGCGCGCCGTGGCGTTTGAGCCGCGGTTTGCCTCGGGCGCTGTCTGGGGGGCCAATCATGATTGGCGCGAAGTGCAGCAAAAGCGCCTGAAGCGGGAAGGCGAAAACCCGGTGCCGCATTACTGGGGCCATGTCATGTGGGTGTTCGGGGCCCAGGATATGGACGATTTCCTCGCCAAGGCCGAAGGTATGCATCTGAATGGCGTGCTGGACCGGATCAAGGTGCCGTTCCTGGTGACGCATGGTGCCAAGGACCGGCAAATCTCCGTCGATTACGCCCACCAGACCTATGACCAGCTGGTCAATTCCCCCCGGCGGGAGCTGAAAATCTTCACCGAGCGTGAAGGCGGGGTGGAGCATGTCGGGGCCGACAATATGTCGTTCGGGCGCGATTACATCGCCGACTGGTTCGCCGACACGCTGGGGGGCCGGTTGGGGTAAGGGGGGTAGTCTCTCAGATTACGTCAACCCCATGGATGCCCTTCTACCGTCATTCCCGCGAAGGCGGGAATCCATACGACAATTCCACTATCTCAACAGTATTCATGTGGAGATGTTTGCTGGATTCCCGCCTTCGCGGGAATGACGGTGAAGGGGCTGCGATGGCGGAGAGAGTCCGCAGAAGCTCATACGAGCCCCCCCATGCCCAGCCTGACCATCCTCCCCGACAGCGGCCCGCCGCAAAGCGTGGCCCTGTCCCCTGGCCAGAATTTGATTCAGGCCATCGCCCCCACCGGTCGTGATACCATCGTCGCGCTCTGTGGGGGTTGCTGCATTTGTGGCACCTGCCGGGTGCGGGTGGTGGACGGTGATCCCGGCCCGATGGGGGAGCGGGAGGCGCATTTGCGCCGTCAGCTTTCCATCACCGATCCCGATATCCGGCTGGCCTGCCAGACCCATCCGCCCGGCGCCCTGACGGTTGCCATCATCAAACCAAGGTGAAACCCGTGCCCCGTATCATTGACCTTTCCGTGCATCTGGAAAATGACGTGCCGGCGGACCCGCCTTTCATGCGCCCCAAGATCCGCTATGCCAGCCATGCGGAGGGGGCGGCGGAATATTGCCAGATGTTCCCCGGCCTGAAGGCCGAACAGCTGCCCGACGGCGAAGGCCCGGCGGCGGAATGGGTGGAGCTGACCACCCATAACGGCACCCATATGGATGCGCCCTGGCATTACCATTCCACGATGGATGGCGGCAAACGCGCCATTACCATTGACGAGGTGCCGCTGGATTGGTGTTTCCGCCCCGGCGTGAAGCTGGATTTCCGCCATCTGCCCGACGGCCATGTCGTCACGGCGGCAGAGGTGGAGGCTGAGCTGGCCCGCATCGGCCATGTGCTGCAGCCGCTGGATATTGTGCTGGTGAACACGGCAGCCGGTGCCGCCTATGGCCAGCCGAATTTCCTGGCCAAGGGCTGCGGTATGGGCCGGGAGGCGACGCTGTATCTGGTGGAACGCGGCGTGCGCGTCACCGGCATTGATGGCTGGAGCTGGGATGCACCCTTTCCCTTCACGGCGGCCAAGTTCAAGGAAACCGGCGACGCCTCCCTGATCTGGGAAGGCCATTATGTCGGCAAGGATGTGGGTTACTGCCACATGGAAAAGCTGTCCAACCTGGAAAGCCTGCCGCCGCACGGCTTCACCGTGGCCTGCTTCCCGGTGAAGGTGCGGGCGGCATCAGCGGGGTGGACGCGCGCCGTGGCAATCATGCCGGATTAAGGGGGGGACGCCGGTCCGAATGTGTGGAGCCGCCGGTTGGCGATGCGCGGCGCAAAGCAGCGCCCGGCCCAGCCGACGGCGCTGTTGTCGCTGACATAGAACAGCCCGCCCAGCTTCAGCGGGCGCCTAATCGTATGGCATGCAATATATCCCATCCAGTACAATTCCCGAAAGTGGCTTCCCCTTGCCGGATGGTTTGCACCCTTATGACATTGAGATAGGATGCTTTATATAGGCCCACACTCGCCCCTTGGTTGAACGGGATTGAAGACATGATTGCGGCCATGCGTGCGTTCGAGAAACCGCCCCCTCACCATCGCATCGCGGGGCTGATGGGATCGGCCATGGTTGAGCGATTGCTGGAACTGGCCTTGACGCGGGAAGCGGCGTTCGTGCCGACCAGGGTCGGCAACGGTAGCGCGGGGGTGGTCAATCCGGTTATCCGCTCCTCGCTGCTGCTGCGTGATTTCGGTGAACTGCGCCCTGAACTGGAGGCCCGTTTCTCCGCCGTTCTGGACGAGGCGGTTCGCGTGCTGCGTCTGTCGCCCATCCGTCTGCACCATCTGGAACTGGAACTGGTTGCCCATAACGAGGGCGCCTTCTATAACGAGCATATCGACACTTTCACGAGCACGCCCGACGCCCAGTCCGACAGGGCCCTGACCGGCGTCTATTATTTCCACCGCCAGCCCAAGGCCTTCAGCGGCGGCGACCTGCGGTTGCATGCCTTCGCCCCGGCGGCGGATGGCGCGCGCCGCTTCACCGACATCCCGCCCGGCCAGGACATGTTCGTGCTGTTTCCGTCCTGGGCCCCGCATGAGGTGAGAAAGGTCTCCTGCCCGTCGGGCGCTTTTGCCGACAGCCGCTTCGCCCTGAACTGCTGGTACCGCAGCGGGCGGGAGGCATGAACATGGCCGGTCGGGTGGTGCAGCGGGCCTTGCTGCCGGCGCTGGCGGCCCTGGCCTGACCGCGTGGCATGAAGATCAGCTTTCCATAGGCGGGCTTGGCCACGGCATCATACTGGCGCGCCAGCCGGGACAGGAACGCCATATCGCTTTGCGCTGTCTGATACCAACCTGCCGAGGGTTTGACCCTTGGCAGGTTGGAGGCTGGCGACCGCCAGCCCGGCGCTCGTGCGCCGTGAAGCCAAGCAGCATGATTGCAGCGCCCGGCGTCTGAGGAAACATGAAATCTCCCTTGATCGGTCACGATCATGGGAGATTGGTCTGATCCAGATGCGGGATGTGCACGGCGGCCAGTTCAGGCGCCACCGCGGGGGTCATCCTGGCAGTGTTGTCGGGCGCGGTTCAGTCGCAATGGGGCCGGGGGATACCCCCCATCACCCCACCGCCGCCCTGATCAACCCTGCCACATCGCCATCATCGCGGAACCCCGCCGCCCGTGCGGCAGCAGCGATCAGCGGCGGCTGGCGGGCGAAGGTGGATTCAACTGCCGGATCGGGGGCATAGGTCACATCAAACGGGCCGAACCGGTCGGTCAGGGCCGCCACCAGTTCGCCCATGGTCAGGCGCAGCACCGGCGGCAGCCAGACGCGGCCCTGGCCCGGCAACGCTGCCGCGTGCAGCAGCGCGTCCACGGCAGCCTTAACCGACATCCACCAGCACACGCCCTGTTCCGACACCGGCACCCGCACCGGGCGATGGTCCCGTGCGGCACACATCACCTCGCTCATGAAGGCGGAGATCAGGCCGGACGGGGCCGGCGGGCGGGCGACGATGCCGGGCAGGCGCAGGCTGCTGCCATCGATGAAGCCGCGCCGGCTGTAATCCGTCACCAGCAACTCGCCCACCAGTTTCTGCGTGCCATAAGACAGGCGGGGGCGGGGGGGCGTATCATCATCCACCTGATCGGGCAGCGGATCACCATAAACGGCAACCGAACTGGCAAAGACCAGCCGGGCCGGGCTTTGCTGCCGGCGCAGGGCGTCAAGCAGCCCCAGCGTGCCCCCCAGATTGACCGCCATGCCCAGATCGAAATCCCGTTCGGCCAGCCCGCCGGGGACGGAGGCCAGGTGGAAAACCAGATCGGCCCCCCCATCGGCCAGCGCATCGCCCCAGATGCCGGCATCGGCAATGTCACCGGCCAGGGCGGTCACACGCGGATCGTCTGGCAGGCCACCAGCGGGTGGGGCGCTGAATTGCCGGTCGACCAGCGTCAGGCGGGTGAAGCCGGGTTCCGCCCCGGCCAGCAGGTGGCGAACAAGGGCCGCACCGACGAAACCGTCGGCGCCGGTGATAAGGATATGCATGGGGGGTTCCTCCGATGCAGCAACGATAGGGGCTCGACCTGCATCACCAAAATCGTATTTACTGAAACGACCTATCGCCACAGCCGATAGGACAGGGAGGAAACAAGATGCGGTTCCAGAAACTGGACCTGAATTTGCTGGTGGTGCTGGATGTGCTGCTGGAAGAACGCAGCGTGTCGCGCGCGGCCAACCGGCTGAACCTCAGCCAGTCTGCCGTGTCGGGCAATCTGGCCCGGCTGCGCGAATTTTTCGATGATGATCTGTTGTCGCAGATCGGGCGCAGCATGGTGCCCACCCCGCTGGCTGAAAGCATGGCCCAGCCGGTGCGCGACATCCTGATGCAAATTCAGTCCACCATCGAAGCCAAACCCAGTTTCGACCCTGCCAGCGCTACCCGCACCATCCGCCTGCATGCGTCCGATTATGTGACAGAGGTGCTGTTGGCTGCCGTCATCGCCAAAGCCCGCGCAGTCGCCCCCGGCATCCGGGTGGAGATCGATTTCATGGATGACATGGTGCTGGACCGGCTGGGGCGGGGGCAGGTGGATTTCCTGCTGACGCCAGACAATTTCACCCATCCCGACCATCCGAAGGAAAAGCTGTTCAACGACAGTCATGTCATCGTCGTCTGGGAGGGCAACCGGCAGGTGGGCGAGGCGATCAGCTTTGAACAATATATGGCGATGGGCCATATCCAGGTGCAGTTCGGGATGAAGCGGTCCCCCTCCTTCGATCAATGGTTCCTGGAACGCTTCGGCTATGCCCGCCGGGCAGAGGTCTGCGTGCCGGATTTCACCACCGTGCCGGCCATGCTGGTGGGTACCGATCTGCTGGCCACCATGCATGCGCGGCTGGCCCGGCTTTATGTGCAACGCCTGCCGCTGCGCATTCTGCCCATGCCCATCGATTTTCCGGTCTTGACCGAAATGGTGCAATGGCACCGGCATTTCCAGCGTGATCCGGCCCTGGTCTGGTTCCGTCACCTGTTGCAGGAATGCGCGGCGGAACAGGATTTATGATGATTGGCACATAAATCCTGTTTATGTGCTGGTTGCGATATTAACGTTTTATCGGAACTGACGCATATTTCGGGGCAGGAGAGGCACCCATATCCCTGTCGGTTGCGCATGATCGGGTGATACCAGCGGAACTGCTGAAACATCCACCCCCACCTATCAGCCGCGCCGATAGATCGGATCGCGAAATACGATTACGCCGATGGAATAGCCCCTGATATGGTTTTCCCTGCAAATGACCAGATCGGCCAACAAAGGTCGGCGGCGGGGAGGATGACCGGTATGAACCCGGATAGGCGGTGTGCCCCACAGGCACCCGAAAAGCAAACCATGGGCTGACACCATGATGCCGGGGATCGTTCCCCGTCATGGTGGAGCCATTGGTTTGCCAGCCATCTGATCCCCCTCCGTCCACAACGAAAACAATCCGGCGCAATGCCGGAAACGGCCCTGTTTTGCCGATTGGCGGGGCCGGCCCCAGGAGGAGACTAAGTATGCGTGCATATAAGGGCCTGTTGCTTTCAACCGCCTTGCTGATCACCCCGGCCCCCGCTGCTCTGGCACAGGATGCCGGGGAGGCAGGGCTGGAGGAGATCGTCGTCACCGCGCAACGCCGGACAGAGAACCTGCAGAAGGTGGCCATCGCCGTATCGGCCATTTCCGCCGATGATCTGGTGAATGCCGGTGTCACCGATACGACCGGGCTGACCAAGCTGGTGCCGGCCCTGGTGGTGCAGCCCGGCGGCGGGTCGAACACGGGTTTCTATCTGCGCGGTGTGGGCACGCTGGGGCCCAATTCCTTTTCTGAAAACGCCATCGCCTTCAATTATGGCGGCGTCTATATCGGTCGCCCCACCGCCCCGGTGGGCACCCTGTTCGACCTGCAGCGGGTGGAAGTGCTGAAGGGGCCGCAGGGCACGCTATATGGCCGCAACGCCACCGGCGGCGCCATCAACGTCATCCCCAACCGGCCCGATCTGGACCGCAGCAGCGGCGAGGCCGGGGTGGAAATCGGCAATTACAACCTGCGCAAAGTCACCGGCATGATCAATACGCCGGTATCCGACACGCTGGCCCTGCGTGTCGCCGGCCAAGTGGTGGACCGCGATGGTTACCTGTCCGATGGCTATGATGATGAGGAGGGCCAGGCGGCCCGCGCCTCCCTGGCCTGGCAACCGAATGACCGGTTGAGCCTGCTGCTGTCCGGCGATTATTACCACCAGGGCGGCAAGGGCGTGGGCGGGGTGCTGGTGCCGGGCTCGCTCTCCCCCACCGCCCCCGCCGTTTCTGAACGTATCGGCGGGTCGGAGGCGGAAAGCATTGCAGAGTTGCGCCTGCGCTTCCCCGGCCTGATCAATTCCGGTCTGGTGGTGCCGCCCAAGGATGATGGCTATAACGACAACACCTTCTGGGGTGTGACGGCGACGCTGGATTACACGTTCGATGCCGGCACCCTGACCGTGCTGCCAGCCTATCGCGACAGCCGGCCGGATTTCGTGATGTACAGCACCGGCTTCCAGGGCACGGTGCAGGAAACCTCCAAGCAAAGCTCCCTGGAAGTGCGCTTCGCCTCGGCGGAAGACAGTGATTTCCGCTATGTGGTGGGCGGCTTCTGGTTCCGCGATGAGGTGAATGCCTATAACAGCTTCTTCCAGGGCGGGCTTTCCACCACCACCTTCATGCCGGACCAGGAAACCACCAGCAAGGCGGTGTTCGGCCAGGGCACCTATGATATCACGCCGGAATTCCGGCTGGTGGCCGGCATCCGCTATACCCATGAAAACAAGCAGCAAACCACCCCGGTGCGCCAGAGCAGTGTTTCCAACCCCAACCCGCCCTTCCTGACGGCGACGGGGGATGAAACCTTTGAAAGCGTCACCTGGAAGGGCGGCATCGAATTCGATGCCGGGCCGCAATCGCTGGTCTATGCCAATGTCGCCACCGGTTTCAAGGCCGGCGGCTTCTATCCTGCCGTGGGCAAGAACAGTTTCGAACCGGAGAAGCTGACCGCCTATACGCTGGGCTCCAAGAACCGCTTCCTGGATAACCGCCTGCAGCTGAATGCCGAGGCCTTCTGGTGGGATTATAAAGACCAGCAGATCGGCTATATCGGCCCCATCGAGGTCAGTCCGGGCACCTACAGCCAGGCATCCGTGACGGCCAATGTCGGCCAGGCCCGCATGTATGGCGTTGACCTGGAAGCGCAATACCGGCTGACCCGCGACGATGAGATCGGTATCAACCTGCAATATCTGGA
>Ga0209373_10000749_pt1 | contig 45834 bp, 43 predicted proteins | sample Higcelweek5metaG_FD_187173 | JGI IMG/M metagenome (GOLD analysis project Ga0209373, IMG submission 187173) | Freshwater pond sediment microbial communities from the University of Edinburgh, under environmental carbon perturbations - High... | ecosystem: Environmental > Aquatic > Freshwater >... | reverse complement strand
GTTATTGGAATAACCGCAGAATTTGTTCTGGCAATGGCGGGTTGCCACCTGCAGTTAAACGCAGACGGTATTATGAAACGCAAAAATCGGCAGCGTAAAAATTTTCGGTGCGTATAGGAATAAATATCCATTTCGCTACGCTCCATGAATATTTATTCCTATACGCACATGTTATCCTCAAAATTTTCGAGTAAAATGTGTCAAGTGATATTGACAATATCATACTATTGGAAAAGAAGATACCTTGAGTGGAATAGATGGTGATTTTAAATCATCTTTAAAAAGCTATAGAGATTTTGAAAATATAATTGATGATGTTGATAAAAACATAAATACAATTGAAGAAATAATAAGAAGAATAGTTTTGTTTGGTGAAGATAAAAAACTTTTGAAAAACTGGTTATCAAAAAAATGTAGCTATAAATTAAAAGAAACTCAAATAAAACAAATACTAAGCTTGAAATATAGTGGATGGGGACGATTCTCCAAAGAATTGTTATGTGAAATAACTGGATACTCTAAAGAAACAGGAGAAAATTTCAACAGTATAATTGATGCTATGTGGGAAACAAACGCAAACTTTATGCAATTGTTAAGCCCTAATACCTATACATTTTTAGAAAATATAGAAAACGAAAACAGAGAAACTGTAGGCATAGAACGATCTTCCATCAAGAAAATTGTTAAGAATATGATGATAACCCCAAAATTAAAACGTTCCGTTCTTCAAGCTTTGGAAATAGTAAAAGAACTTGAAAAAATAATGAAAAAGCCACCTAAAAAAATCTTTTTAGAATGTGCAAAGGGAAATATAGACAAACAAGGCAGAACAATATCTAGAAAAGATAAATTAAAAGAGTTATACGCAAGTTTATCAAAAGAAGAATCAAAACTATGGCTAAGTAAAATAGAGGATAAGGATGAGAGTTCATTTAGACAAGATAACCTATACTTGTACTGCACTCAATTAGGAAAATGTATGTATACAGGAAAAGAAATTAAATTAGAAGATTTGTTTAATAAAAACATATATGATATTGACCATATATATCCTCGCTCCAAAGTAAAAGATGATAGCTTAGATAATCGAGTTTTAGTTCTTAAAAATATAAATTCTGATAAGACAGATAAATATCCTCTTTCAAAAGATATTCAGGATAAAATGAAAAATCATTGGAAAGAACTAGAGAACAAGAAGTTAATTTCAAAAGAAAAATATGAACGACTAATAAGGACAACAGAGTTTGAAAAAGAAGAATTGGCTGGATTTATTTCAAGACAACTTGTTGAAACCAGACAAACTACAAAAGCTGTTGCAAAAGTTCTTGAAAACATATATGATGACACTAGAATAGTCTATTTAAAAGCAGTAAATGTTTCAGATTTTAGACAAAGATATAATTTCGTAAAGTGTAGAGATGTAAATGATTTACATCATGCAAAAGATGCATACTTAAATATAGTTGTAGGAAATGTATATGATGAAAAATTCACTAAATCGCCATTAAACTTTATTGAAGACCATCTAAATGGAAAAGTAAAATACAGTTTAAATAAAATGTATGATTATGATGTTATAACCTCAAAATGTACTGCTTGGACAACTGGTGAAAAAGGTAGTATAGTAACTGTAAAGAAAGTAATGAAGAAAAACAATATTTTATTTACTAGATATTCTTTTGAAGTTAAAGGTGGTTTTTTTGATCAAAACATTTTGCGTAAAGGAAAAGGTCAAGTTCAAATCAAGAAAAATAAACCTATAGAAACCTATGGAGGCTACAATAAAGCAACTGGGGCATACTTCATCTTAGTTGAACATGATGAAAAGAAAGGCAGAATCAAAACCATCGAACCAGTTTATTTATACTTAAAAAACAAAGCAGAACAAGATATGATTTCCTATTGTGAAAATGAATTAAATTTAGTAAATCCTAAAATTTTGATTAATAAAATAAAAAAATATACCCTTTTAAAATTAAATGGATTTTTATTCCATTTAACTGGACGACAAAATGATAATTTATTGATTATAAATGGAGTACAACTAAAATTGGATTATAAATATGAAGTCTATATAAAAATGCTCTCTAAATATATGGAAAGAATAAAAAAGATAAATTCAAAGGATAAATTGCCAAACTTTACTCCTCATGAAAAAATAACAGTGGAAGAAAATATTGAGCTATATGAACTATTTATTGAAAAGCTCAAAAATAAACTTTATAGTGTTAAACTCTCTGCACAAATAAAAACACTTGAAACTAAAAAATCAAATTTTGAAAATTTATCATCACAAGAACAATCAATAGTTTTAATAAACATTTTAAAACTATTTGCTTGTAATGCACAGACAGCAAATTTAAAACTTCTATCTTCATCTGATAGAGCAGGTATCCTTACATTGAATAATAAAATTTCTAAGCTTGAAAATATATCTATTATAAACCAATCTATAACAGGAGTTTTTGAAAAAGAGGTGAATTTACTTGAGCTATGAGTTGGAGAATAGTTGTTATATCCAGTAGAGCAAAACTGGATTTAAAATTAAATTACATGGTTGTTAGAGGTGAATGTATACAAAAAATTTTTTTATCTGAAATATCTACAGTTATAATAGAGACAACTGCTGTTTCTATAACATCTGCCCTGATGTGCGAATTAAGCAAAAGAAAGATAAAGTTAATTTTTTGTGATGAAAAAAGAAATCCTTATGGTGAATTGGCTTCCTTTTATGGAAGCCATGACACTAGCCAAAAAGTCAAAAGACAAAACGAATGGAAAAAGCATACTAAAGATTTAGTTTGGACAGAAATTGTCAGAGAAAAAATATCAAATCAAAAAAAGCTACTTTTAGAACTTGGTTGTATGGAAGCAAATGTTTTGGATAAATACCTAAAAGAATTGATGTTATGCGATGAAACAAATAGAGAGGGACATTCTGCAAAAGTTTATTTTAACGCTATTTTTGGTTTAAGTTTTACTAGAAGTTGTGAAAACATTATAAATTCCGCTTTAAATTATGGTTATAGCATTTTACTTTCTACATTTAACAGAGAAATTGTATCTAATGGTTACATAACTCAAATAGGAATGTTTCACGATAATATGTACAATAAATTTAACTTAAGCTGTGATTTGATGGAACCTTTTAGAATTTTAGTTGATAAAGAAGTTCTAACCATGGATTTTGAGGATTTCGGGAAAGAGGAGAAAATGAAAATAGTAAACATTTTGAATAAACAAGTTATCATTGATGATAAAATACATTATGTAAATAACGCAATAAAAATATATTGTAGAAGTATTTTTGATGCTTTAAATGATAATGATATTTCAAAAATCAGGTTTTACAGAAATGAGTTATAGATTTATGAGAATTTTAATCTTTTTTGACCTTCCTACTTTAACAAAAAAAGATAGACGAGAATACACAAAATTCAGAAGAAGTCTTTTAACAAATGGATTTATGATGTTACAAGAATCTGTATACTGTAAACTAGCTGTAAATATGACAGTTGCATCTGCAGTTATGGAAACTATAAGAAAAAACAAACCTCCAGCTGGATTGGTTCAAATGTTATGTATAACAGAAAAACAATTTGCAAAAATGGAAATCATAACAGGTTCTTTTTATAGTGAAATCATTGACAATGAAGAAAGGTTGATTATTTTATGATGTTAGCTCACCCTATGTTCAGTAAAATTATTGATTTTAAAAATGAAATGATAAATATACTGATTATAGAAAATCAAAAATTTTTAACACAGTTAATAGAAGATATCATAAATCAAACAAATGGTGAAAATGGTGATTTCGTTTTATCAGAAGATTTTATACCCTTGGATATGCAAAAACATCTTGAAATAATTATTGATTTTTTTAATTTAGATATAAACAACAAAAAAGTTTTAACTGCTATATATAACAAAATCAAAAAAATCGCATATGATGATGAAAATTATTTAAAAACAGAAAACTTTAAAACTGAAGCCTTTAAATATATTGAAACACTAATAAATCAAACTGAATATCCATTAATTTTAGATGTTCAGTTTGATATTTCAGGTTTATTAAAGCTATTTGATGTAAAAATAGAAATAAACTCAAATACTTTTTTGGAAAAAATAATTGACTATATGTCTGTTCTTTATGAGTTTTTAAACAGAAAATGCATAGTCTTTGTAAATTTAATGTCTTATTTAGATATATCAGAAATAGAATTATTATATAAGGAAATACAATACAAAAAATACAATGTTTTATTTATTGAAAATTCCTTTAAAACTAAAATAGGAGAATACGAAAATATATACATCATTGATGAAGATATGTGCGAAATTTATTGACTATATGCAAAAAAATTGTTATAATTAGTTTATGAAATTCACTATACTATATAAAATCACTGCGTTGTAGTGGACGTTTTTCTCAATTTTGAGGTTTGAGAATAGTGTAATTTTATATGGTAGTCAAACATGCTTTTCAACGTTGTTGTTCAAAGTTTCGTTTGAGAATAGTGTAATTTTATATGGTAGTCAAACTACAGGCAAATGTGAAATAAGTTGATTTGGGTTTGAGAATAGTGTAATTTTATATGGTAGTCAAACTGTTGCTATAATCATCACTATCTAATGTTTGTTTGAGAATAGTGTAATTTTATATGGTAGTCAAACGAGTATTTTTTAATCAGGCAAAAGCCCGGAGTTTGAGAATAGTGTAATTTTATATGGTAGTCAAACAAAAACGTCTTGCCTTACTTTCGGCACACTGTTTGAGAATAGTGTAATTTTATATGGTAGTCAAACTGGTATTCGTCTTGACATGCCATCTTGCTCGTTTGAGAATAGTGTAATTTTATATGGTAGTCAAACTAAAAGAAAGTAGCTTATCTTATATGCCTAGTTTGAGAATAGTGTAATTTTATATGGTAGTCAAACTGATAGACTTGCAATCTCGTCATAGTTTTTGTTTGAGAATAGTGTAATTTTATATGGTAGTCAAACATTGCTAATACATTGATTGACTTGAGGCTAGTTTGAGAATAGTGTAATTTTATATGGTAGTCAAACCTCCTTATTTTTTTACATATAGCAACTGTCTGTTTGAGAATAGTGTAATTTTATATGGTAGTCAAACTACATATCACCCTCATTTTCATACGATATTGTTTGAGAATAGTGTAATTTTATATGGTAGTCAAACACTGCTATTATTAGTTGTGTTTGCCCCGTTGTTTGAGAATAGTGTAATTTTATATGGTAGTCAAACAGAAGATTTACCTATTCCCTCTACGCCATAGTTTGAGAATAGTGTAATTTTATATGGTAGTCAAACAATCTTTATTACTTTGAGCAGTACCATTGCGTTTGAGAATAGTGTAATTTTATATGGTAGTCAAACAGTATTAAGTGCTATAAAATGCATATTTTGGTTTGAGAATAGTGTAATTTTATATGGTAGTCAAACATGTGGAGTGGGAAACCCGCTACAATGATAGTTTGAGAATAGTGTAATTTTATATGGTAGTCAAACTTACGGTTTTGGGTCTGCTAGAGAAACACAGTTTGAGAATAGTGTAATTTTATATGGTAGTCAAACAACGTTCTTTATATTGTCCGTTCTGTTGCCGTTTGAGAATAGTGTAATTTTATATGGTAGTCAAACGTTGTAATTGATTTGTCAATGGAGTATACAGTTTGAGAATAGTGTAATTTTATATGGTAGTCAAACAAAAGACTAAAGCTAAAATTTGAGATATAGGTTTGAGAATAGTGTAATTTTATATGGTAGTCAAACTAAACTTAATGCAATAAATGCAATGTTCTGGTTTGAGAATAGTGTAATTTTATATTGTAGTCAAACATTGTTTTTACCTCCATTATCATTTGCCTTGTTTTAGAACAATGTAATTCTATTTATTTATATTGTAACTATAAAAGAGAGGTAACCTATGCATCATGAAAAACTTGGTAAGCTAAAAAAATTGATATTGATTGGTTTCCCCATCATTTTAATGATATTTGTTGCATCTTGTCTTATTTATCTCCATTTTGATACTTGGACTGAATTTTCAGGTGACACTTTAATAAAAAATTTAAACGACTATGAAACAGTTGTTAAGGTTTTGCAGGATGATTATGCCAAAAATTATTCTGATTCTAATAAACTAATAAGTTATGAGTTTAGATGCGTAAATAATTCAAAATATGATATTTATGCAACAAATTCGGAATACCCCTTTCAATTAAGCGATGAAGAAAGAAAAAGCTTTGATGTTGCACGAGCTACTTGTAAGTTTTCGTTTGATAGCACAAGTTTGATGTATTTAAAAGTTGATGAAAACAAAGTGATGTTTACCACGCATACTCGTAGTGGTGCATTGGTTTTTTCAAAAAACGGAAAAAAACCAAAGGAAAGTGAACTGACAGTTTTTTTAAAAGATAACTTATTAATTAAAAAACTAGCTGACAACTGGTATTTTGCTAGCGTGCGAACTGGGTTTGTTTAGGCAAATATAGGATGGCATATGCCTTATTTGTTAATCTACTACATATTTTTAGAAATTTGAGTGATTTTTTTTATGACAAACTGTAGAATGCAAGCCAGATTCGGTAATTCTGCTTTCTATCAGAATCAGAAAATCTAAAAATATGCTTCTGTTTAGATTTTTGGTTTTTTTAACTGCACTTTTATTGACAAGTTTCATTTATATCTGTTTGAGAATAGTGTAATTTTATATGGTAGTCAAATATATAAAATGCTATGTTATGAGATTTAATCATAACATAGCATTTATTTTTTATTGTTTTAAAAATACTTTATAAAATTCATTAACTGCATAATCTTTTTCTGTAGTTAAAACTTCATTTTTCATATTGATTTTAGGTATTTCCTTAGCTTTTTCATAAGCTTGTTTATAAAAATAAACCTGAGAATCTAGCTTTGCTTTTTTATTGTATTTTCTCCTGTATGAACCATCACTATATTGAACCCTTGCTTTAACGTTGTCATTTAGCATTGTATTGAAAATATCTAGTAATCTAGCTTTTATATCCTCGTCATAAACAGGGACAGCCACCTCTACCCTTCTTACAGTATTTCTAGTCATAAAATCCGCTGAACTAATAAATATTTTTGTTCTTTCATCTTTCCCAAAAATATATATTCGACTATGCTCTAAAAACCTGCCTACTATACTGGTTACAGTTATGTTTTCGGTAAACTCTGGCACTTTGGAGATAATACAGCATATACCTCTTATTATTAAATTTATTTTAACCCCTGCCTGAGATGCTTCTATAAGCTTATCTATAATTATTTTATCTGACAGAGAATTTATTTTTATTCCTATGTATGCTGGAATACCCTGTTTTACTGCTTCTATTTCATCATCAATAAAATTAATTATCTTATTTTGAAGTGATTTTGGTGCTACAAGTAAATGACTTGAATTTTCAACTAGCTGTTCTATGGATAATGCATTGAAAACCTCTGCCGCTTCCATTGCAATTTTTTTATTTGCGGTAAGTAGTGATAAGTCAGTATATAACTCTGAAGTTTTTTCGTTGTAATTTCCTGTACCTACTTGCGTTATATATTCCACTTCATCATTAACTTTTCTAGTTACTAAAAGTAATTTTGAATGAACCTTTAATCCAATAGGCCCATATAATATATTACATCCTGCTTTTTGCAATCTTTTTGACCAATTTATATTATTTTCTTCATCAAATCTTGCACGTAATTCAACTAAAACCAAAACATTTATACCGTTTTCAGCCATATTGATTAAAGACTGAATTATTTGGCTATTTCTCGCTAGTCTATACAAAGTTATCTTTACTGAAATAACGTTTTTATCATTTGATACTTCATCCAGAAATTTCAAAAAATGTTTTATTGTCTCATATGGATAATGTAAAAGTATATCTTTTTTCTTAACTTGATTTATTATAGACTCATCTTCCCTAATACTTGTTGTTTTTTGTGAAACAAGCTTGTTAAAGCACAAATGAGAATATAATTCATTTTCTTTAAACGCAAAAACATAAGATACATCCAATGGAATTTCTGTTTTAAAAATTTGATTTTCTGCCAATTCTAATTTTTTTGATAAGTGATTTATCGAAATTTGATTTATACAATCACCGTATATTTGCAGTCTAATTGGCGATAATTTTTTTCTCTTTTTAACTAATTCTTCCATCATATCTCTAAAATCAAATTCACTATCTAAAAGCGAATCATCTTCTTCACTTATATCGGCATTTCTAGTTATACGCATTAAAAATTTATCTAATACTTTATAGTTTTTAAAAACTTTATTTGCATACTTTAAAATCAATTCTTCAATTAAAACAAATTTTAAACTATCATTAGACAACTTGATAATTCTTTTTAAATTATCTGTTACAGGCAATATACCTAGCTTAACACTTGATTTTGATTCTAAATGTACAACAGCATATATATCTTTATTCTTCAAAAATGGCATTGGGTGCCTTTTGTCAATTATTAATGGCGAAAGTAAAGGCATAACCTCTTTTACAAAATAATTTTCTAAAAACTTTTCTTCTATATCCGATATTTGATTTATATCCACATGCTCTATACCATGTAATTTTAATTTTTTCATTATAAGCTTATATGCTCTATCTTTTACGGGTTCAAGTTGCTTTACTCTTTCAAAAATTGCATTTAATTGTTCTTTTGCTGTCATGTTGGTTTTGTTTTCAGACTGTTTATCATCAAGTAAAACTTGATCAAAAAGAGAGCCTACCCTTACCATAAAAAATTCATCTAAATTTGTTTGAAAAATAGAAACAAAAATAAGTCTTTCTAAAAGAGGTACATTTTCGTCCCTTGATTCTTGCAAAACACGCTCATTAAATTTTAGCCATGAAAGTTCTCTATTTTCATAAACATTTTTAAGCATATTCGTTTCTCCATTTATTTTTTTATAATTAACTATTGTGTTGTTATTATTCAGCCATATGTATAAGGCAGAGATATTTTACCGAAGGTCCAGGGCGACCGAAACGCCCGGTCGACTCCGCAGAGTCGAAACCCTTGCAAAACCGTAAACTTTACCTTTATAGGCTGAATAGTAACTTTTTGCTTCTTTTTGCGATAGAAAAAGAAGCGGAGATTGAGGCAGAGCCTCATAAATTGCCTCAACAATTTGCTTAAGTTGACGACATTTTCTGGTCACCCTTATCTTTACTTTATAAATGTGGATGAATAATAACATTGTGTTTGAACGTTAATAATATATTTATATTATACCATATAATATATAATCGTCAAGATTGTATATTATTAAAACAAAATATAAAATCTTACAAATAGGTTGTCCTAAAAGGAAATTAACGCAAATTACAAGAATATAATGGATTATGTTATCCATTTAAAACTTTTTTTATCTATAAATAACCTTTCAAGTATATTTCATCTTGACTTATAGAGTAATAAATAGGATTTATTACTAGTGTAAACTTATTGTAAAATAAATGTATAAAATTATAATATAAATTTTCAAAATTATCATTTACATTTATATCTAAAAGTGATATACTCTAAATATAATTCATCTACAAAATTAGTAAAATAAATTTTGAAATATTACTTTATAGAGTTTCGACTCTGCGGAGTCGACTGTGCTTTCCTGTCTCCCTAGACCTTCGGACATATATATTTGAGTTATGAATGTGGCTGAATTGTACTATTATTAATAAAAAAGGTGGTTTTAATATGGAAAATATAGTTGAAATTAAAGAATTAACTAAATATTATGGTAAACATAGAGGCATAGAAAATGTAAGTTTTAACATTGAAAAAAGTGAAATCTTTGGTTTCATTGGTCCAAATGGTGCAGGGAAATCAACTACTATTCGTTCTATTCTTGGTTTAATTCGCCCAGATTCAGGAGAAGCTAAAATTTTTGGAATGGATTGCATAAAAAAAGCACCTGAAATAGCCAAACAAATAGGTTATTTACCTAGTGAGGTATTTTATTATGATGGAATGAAGGTAAAAGATTTACTTAACTATTCAGCAAGTTTTTACAAAAAAGATTGTAAAAAAAGAATTCTCGAATTATCTAATATCATGAATCTAGATTTAAACAAAAAGATAGAAGACTTATCTTTTGGAAACAAAAAAAAGGTTGGTATTGTTCAAGGATTACTGCACTCACCAGAATTAATTATTTTAGATGAACCTACTTCTGGCCTTGATCCTCTTATGCAACAGACATTTTTTGAACTACTTGAGGAAGAAAATAAAAAAGGTGTTACTATATTTATGTCCTCACATATTTTAAATGAAGTTCAACGTCTATGCGGAAGAATTGCAATTATAAAAAATGGTAAAATAATAAAAACCGAAAAAATATCCGAGTTGCAGGGGAATAATTACAAAAAAATAAAATTAGAAACTATAAGTCCTTTACCAAATGAATTAGTCAGTTCAAGTAACATAACTAACCTATCTGAAAATAAAAATAATTATAACTTCATTTATAAAGGTGATATAAATTTTTTGATTTCACAATTATCTAAAATTAAAATAAAAAATGTAGTAATAGATGAACCTGATTTAGAAGAAATATTTATGCATTATTATTCAGATAAGGAGAAATAAATTATGAATATTTATATTTTTGAATTTAAAAAAAATATTAAAAGTATTTTAATATGGAGTATTACTTTAGTTTTCTTTGCTGGAATAACATTGTTATTTTATCCTTCTATCCAAGATGACATGGAGCTTTTTGAAAATATATTAAACAAATACCCTCCAGCACTAAAGGCTGCAATGGGATTTATGGTAGATAGTTTTACTTCTTTGATTGGCTACTATAGCTTCGCTTTTACTTATGTGGTCATTTTCGGTACTATTCAAGCTGCAAATTTAGGCCTTTCTATTTTGTCAAAAGAAGAACGTGATAAAACTGCCGATTTTTTACTTACTAAACCAACTTCTAGAATGAGAATAATAACATCAAAAATATTATCTTCATTAACAAGTTTAATAATAACAAACATCATTTATTATATTTGTATTTATTTAATTACTTATTTTTTCATCACAAATGATTTTTCTTTATTAAAATATACTTTGATAAACCTATCTCTCTTTTTATTGCAATTAATATTTTTTAGTATTGGTCTTATAATTTCATTGATTTTAAAAAAAGTAAAAACTGTTTTACCTATTTCTCTAGGTTTGGTTTTTATGTTTTATGCTATATCTGCATTTGCTGTAAATTCAAAAGAAGACAAGCTTAGATATATAACACCTTTTCAGTATTTTAAAACGGATTATATTATTGCTGAAAATAATTTTGAATTAAAGTTTTTGATTTTAGGATTTTCTGTAATTATTATTTCTTTGATTGCAAGTTATGTAATCTATTTAAAAAAAGATATTCATGCTGTTTGAAAGAAGGTGTTTTTATGAATTTATATTTAAGAGAATTACGTGCAAACATGAAATCAACTATTATATGGGGCATTGTTCTTATTTTCCTTATATTTATGGGAATGAGTAAATTTACGGCAGCTAGTGGTTCAATGGATTTTAACGCTCTACTAGAAAACTTGCCAAAATCTATTCAAAATATTTTTGGAGTAGGCGTTTTAAATTATAACAACTTCTTAGATTATTTTGCAGTGCTATTTTTATATATAATATTAACCATAGGTATTCATTCTATTATGTTAGGTTGTGGAATGATAGCAAAAGAAGAACGTGATAAAACTGTTGAATTTTTAAATGTAAAACCTATTTCAAGGAATAAAATAATCACTTTTAAACTTCTTTCCTCCTTAACAATAATGATAATATTAAACGTAACATCTTTTATTACTTCATATTTATCTGCTGATGAATCATCTAAAGGAAACAAGACTTTTTACCTTTTGTTTTTACTTTTATTTATTTTTCAAATTTTACTGTTAAGTTTAGGCATGCTAATTGCTTCTATATTTAAAAATAATAAATATTCTTATTCTCTTTCAAATGCACTTATTTTATCCATGTTTGGTATTTCTATAATTATTGATATGTCTGGTAGATTAGATTTTTTAAGGTATATAACCTTTTTTAAATATTATGATGCAATAGATATTATAAAAGATAATTACAATTATCTGTATGTTTATATTTCTATAATAATTATTATTATTTCCATAATATTAACTTACTTTTTCTATAACAAACGTGATCTAAAAATTTAAAAAGCTATAGATGATATATGAATTCCAATTTATATAATATTGGTTTTCATATATCAAATATAGCTTTTTTAAATTTATTTAATGTCTAGTTTATTTATTTCTTCTAACGATAATCCTGTTATTTTTGATATATCATTTATAGGAAGCCCATGTTTAAGCATTTGCTTGCATATTTTTATTTTCTCCTCCACCATTCCCTTTTCTATGCCCTTTTCCATGCCCTTTTGCATTCCCTCTTCTAATCCCTTTCTCTTTGCAAATACAATCGCTGATGCTTCGTCATGTAATGTTTTTTCCCTCATTCTTGCCATTTCTTGAAGTTTTTCATCTGCACTCATTTCTTTTATTACCATTATTGCTTTTTTCATTATTGGTATTTCTGTTTTTTCTAACATTTGAAACTCCTCCTCTTCTTCAGCATTTATAAACTGTAACCATAACGATTTTCTGTCTTTTTTATTTACCTTTTTATTTATCTTTTTCAACTCAAAAAAATGAATCTTACATTTTTCTGTTAACACTTCATGCCTAGTCTTTTCCATCATCGTAAAAGATGACTGGTACTCTTTGCAGTCAAATAAATTGAAGTTTAATATATTTATTGATATTGTTTCTGGTATGTTTCCATAATCCTCTCCACTTTTTAATTCTCCACTATATAATTTTGACCAATAAAACAATGCCCTATCTCTAAAATCAACTTCTTCTTTTATTTGTAGTTCAACATTTACTATTTTATCATTTACCTTCATTTTTAAATCTAATATACTGAATTTATTTTCAGAGTACAAAGGTAGTATTTCTGTGTTTTGTATTACTATTTCTTTTATTGATTTAACTGGTATATCTATCATATATGCTATAAAATCCGTCAATAAATCTTCATTGTTTTTATCTGTAAATATTTTCTTAAATATTATGTCCAACTTAGCTTTTACTGCATTTCTTGCCATCTTATCGTTCTCCTCTTCTATGTTTTCTCTTTTTATTATAACTTCATACTACTAATATTCTAAAACACTTGATTGGATGTTACTGTTCAACTATATGTATAAGGCGGAGATATTTTACCGAAGGTCCAGGGCGACCGGAAAGCCCGGTCGCCTCCGCAGAGTCGAAAGCCTTGCAATACTAAGCTCCATAAGAAATAAAGTGTTTTAGAGTCTAAATAGTATCAATTACTTTTTAAGTATATTATTTATATAGTTTTATACTATAAAAGTTATACAACTTTTTCTATAACAAATGTGATCTAAAAATTTATTTAGTGTCTAGTTTATTTATTTCTTCTAACGATAATCCTGTTATTTTCGATATATCATTTATAGGAAGCCCATGTTTAAGCATTTGCTTGCATATTTTTATTTTCTCCTCCGCCATTCCATGTTGCATTCCCTTTTGCATTCCCTCTTCTAATCCCTTTTGCATTCCCTCTTCTAATCCCTTTCTCTTTGCAAATACAATCGCTGACGCTTCGTCATGTAATGTTTTTTCCCTCATTCTTGCCATTTCTTGAAGTTTTTCATCTGCACTCATTTCTTTTATTACCATTATTGCTTTTTTCATTATTGGTATTTCTGTTTTTTCTAACATTTGAAACTCCTCCTCTTCTTCAGCATTTATAAACTGTAACCATAACGATTTTCTGTCTTTTTTATTTACCTTTTTATTTATCTTTTTCAACTCAAAAAAATGAATCTTACATTTTTCTGTTAACACTTCATGCCTAGTCTTTTCCATCATCGTAAAAGATGACTGGTACTCTTTGCAGTCAAATAAATTGAAGTTTAATATATTTATTGATATTGTTTCTGGTATGTTTCCATAATCCTCTCCACTTTTTAATTCTCCACTATATAATTTTGACCAATAAAACAATGCCCTATCTCTAAAATCAACTTCTTCTTTTATTTGTAGTTCAACATTTACTATTTTATCATTTACCTTCATTTTTAAATCTAATATACTGAATTTATTTTCAGAGTACAAAGGTAGTATTTCTGTGTTTTGTATTACTATTTCTTTTATTGATTTAACTGGTATATCTATCATATATGCTATAAAATCCGTCAATAAATCTTCATTGTTTTTATCTGTAAATATTTTCTTGAATATTATGTCCAACTTAGCTTTTACTGCATTTCTTGCCATTTTATCGTTCTCCTCTTCTATGTTTTCTCTTTTTATTATAACATTATTTTCTTATAACTTCAATTACTTTTTAAGCATATTATTGTTATAGTTTTAAACTATAACAAGATATAAAAATAATATTCTATGCTATATCAAAATTAAATGTTATAATCTAAATATAAAATACAACTTAATGTTACTATTCAGTCAAATGTTTTGCTGAAGCGTCAAGGCGATAGCACAATGTCCTCAACTCAAGCAAATTGCTGGAGCAATTTATGAGGTTCTGCCTCAAACTCCGCTTCTTTTTCTATTGTAAAAAGAAGCCAAAAAGCTCCTAAAACATAAGGATTTCACTTTCTGCTGAAAGCGACAAAGGGCGTTGCCCTTTGAACACCTACGATTTTTTGAAAAAAATCGAGTAAAACTTTACCTTTGTAGGCTGAATAGTAACCTTTAATTTATATGGAAAAGGTGATTTATATGAAAACTTCAACAATAGGCTACCCTCGCATAGGCTCATTACGTGAATTAAAATTTGCAACAGAAAAATATTTTAAAGGTGAGATAAATTTTGAAAATTTAAAATCTATCTCAAAAAAATTACGTATTCAAAACTTATTAACACAAAAAGAAAATAACATTGATTATATTTCTTCAAATGACTTTTCATTTTATGATAATATGTTGGATACTGCTTTTATGTTAAATGTAATACCAAAAAGATATCTTGATTTAAATTTATCCCCTATTGACACTTACTTTGCTGTTGCCCGAGGATATCAAGATGAAAGCAAAGACGTAAAAGCTTTTTCAATGAAAAAATGGTTTAATACAAATTATCACTATATGGTTCCTGAGTTCAATAATGATACTGTAATAAAATTAAATGCCGATAAAATAATTGAAGAATATATTGAAGCTTTAGAAAATGGAATAAAAACAAAACCTTCTTTTATTGGCCCTTTTACATTTTTAAATTTGTCTAAATTTAAGGACAATACTTCTATTTATGATTTTAAAGATTCTATAATAGAAGCTTACAAAAAACTCTTATTAAAATTAAATGAGTTAAATTCGGAATATGTACAAATAGATGAACCTTATTTAGTTATGGATTTAGACAGCAAGTCCGTACAACTTTTCAAAGATATTTACTCCAGATTATTAGAGGATAAAATACAAACAAAAATTTTACTACAAACTTATTTTGGTGATATAAGAGATGTTGCAGAAGTTGTTTTCAATTTTAATTTTGATGCTATTGGTTTAGATTTTATAGAAGGTGAAGAAAATTTACGTTTAATTTCTGAATATCTAAAAAATAAAAATACCACCATTTTTGCAGGTGTTGTAAATGGTAAAAACATATGGAAAAATGATTACAAAAAATCATTAAATATTTTAAACAATTTAAGAAAGCATACTGAAAACATAGTCATAAACACATCATGTTCACTTCTGCATGTACCTTATACATTAAAAAATGAAACTCTCTTAGGGGATGAATATAAAAAACATTTATCCTTTGCAGAAGAAAAATTGTGTGAATTAAATGATTTGAAAAATCTTATAAATGAGGTTGACTTAACTAATAATATTAAATATACTGATAATATTGATTTAATAAAAAATAGACTTGCTGAAGAAAATTATGATTTTGAAATAACTGAAAAAGACATAACAAGATTGCCAGCCAGAAATAGTCGAAATCTAATTCAAAAAGAATATTTTAATCTTCCACTTTTACCTACAACAACAATAGGCTCATTTCCACAAACAAGTGAATTGAAATCTATACGTTCAAAATATAAAAAAGGTGAAATATCCAATGAAGAGTATGATGTTTTTATAAAATCACAAATCGAAAAATGCATTAAATTACAAGAAAATTTAAACCTTGATGTACTTGTACATGGTGAGTATGAAAGAACTGATATGGTTGAATATTTTGGTGCAAATTTATCCGGATTTATATTCACAGAAAAAGCATGGGTTCAATCATATGGAACTAGATGTGTAAAACCTCCTGTAATCTGGAGCAATATAAGCAGAAAGTCACCAATAACCTTAAAATATTCTATCTATGCTTCTAGTCTTACTAAAAAGCCTGTGAAAGGTATGTTGACAGGTCCTGTAACCATTTTAAATTGGTCTTTCCCAAGAGAAGATATCTCTTTAAAAGATATGGCATACCAAATAGCATTTGCTATTCGAGAAGAAGTTTTGGATTTGGAGAAAAACGGAATAGAAATAATTCAAATAGATGAGGCTGCATTAAAAGAAAAACTACCATTGAGAAAAGCAGACTGGGAAGAAAAATATTTAGACTGGGCAATAAAATCATTTAGACTAGTTCATTCATCTGTAAAACCAACTACACAAATTCATACTCATATGTGTTATAGTGAATTTGAATCCATTATTAAAAATATAGATGAAATGGATGCAGATGTAATTTCTTTTGAAGCTTCTCGTTCTGATTTGTCAATACTAGAAGCACTATCAGAAAATTTTGAAACCGCTGTAGGGCCTGGAATATATGATATACATTCTCCTCGTATACCAAGTATAGAAGAACTAGTGGGCGTTATATCTAAAATCATTAAATATATTGATATAAATAAATTATGGATAAATCCAGACTGTGGTTTAAAAACTAGAGGTGAATTTGAAACTGAAGCTAGTCTTAAAAACTTAGTTTTAGCTACCAAAGAAGTAAAAAATATCTTGCAAACAGTTAAATAGATATAATTTTAGTTTGGTTTCTTTATTTTTATAAAACAAATAAAATACAGAAGGGTGTTTATTATGCAAATAAATAAATATTTACAACAGAGACCATTAATTTTTGATGGTGCAATGGGAACTTATTATTCTGAATTTTCTAACCAAAAATGTGAATTTGGTAATATAAATGATAAAGAAACTATTCTTAAAATACACAAAGAATACATCGAAGCTGGCTGTAAGGCAATACGAACAAATACTTTTGGGGCAAACACTGTTTCCATGGAATCAAGTTTTGATACTGTTAAAGATTCAATTATAAATGCAATAGAAATTGCAAAAAAAGCAGTATCTGAGGATGAGATTTTTTTATTTGCGGATATAGGTCCTATTCCCAGTTCAAAAAATAATAATACCTTTGATGAATATATAAATATTATAGATATTTTCATTGAACATAATATATACCATTTTATATTTGAAACTTTTGGTGATGATGTTTATTTAAAAGATTTAATTTCATATATAAAAAGTAAAATTGAAAATTCATTTATCATAACCAATTTTGCTGTAGCACCAGACGGTTTTACTCGTTTAGGGGTTTTAGGTAGCGAACTTTATAAGAGAAGCCAAGCCAATTTAGAGATAAACGCCTTTGGTTTTAACTGTATTTCCGGTGCATATCATTTAAATAAATATATAGATAACTTTGATGTTTCAAACGAAAATGTTTCCATAATGCCCAATGCAGGCTATCCAACTGTAATAAACAACCGGACCTTTTTTGAAAACAATTCAGATTATTTTGCATCACTCATGCACGAAATTGTAGAAAAAGGTGTCAAAATAATTGGTGGCTGTTGCGGTACAACTCCTGACTATATAAGAAAAACCGTAAATTTGCTTCAAGATTTTGATTATACTAATTTAAAAATAAAAAAGCCAAGCCACAACATATCAAATATTAAAAATCAAAAATCAAACGTATTGATAGAAAAATTAAACACAGGCGAAAAAATAATTGCTGTAGAACTTGACCCACCATCAGATACAAACATCAATTTCTTTATGGAAGGTGCTTTAAAGCTTAAACAGTGTGGTGTTGATGCAATAACTATAGCTGATTGCCCCCTTGCAAGAGCACGTGTTGACAGTAGCCTCCTTGCATGTAAATTAAAGCGTGAACTCAATATAAATGCTATACCGCATTTAACCTGTAGAGACAGAAATATAAACGCAACAAAAGCTCTTTTACTAGGGCTCAATATTGAAGATATAAACAATGTTTTAGTTGTTACTGGCGACCCTGTTCCTACTGCTGAACGTGATGAAATTAAAACCTTATTTAGCTTTAATTCTGCAATACTCGCAAAATATATTCGTACTCTAAACGAAACTATTTTTGCCCAAAATCCATTTAATGTATGCGGTGCTTTAAATGTAAATTCAAGGAACTTTGATATACAACTTAAAAATGCAAGAAAAAAAATCGACCATGGAATGAATATGTTTTTAACTCAGCCCATACTTACAGAACAAGCAATAGAAAATTTAAAACTGGCTAAAAAAGAACTTAATGCCAAAATACTTGGTGGTATTATTCCTGTTGTAAGCTATAGAAATGCTTGCTTTATGAATAACGAAATTTCCGGAATAAGTGTTTCAGATGAAATAATTGAAATGTACAAAGATGTCGATAAAGAACAAGCAACTAAACTAGCAATAAAGATTTCTCTCGAAATTGCTCATAAAATTCATGATTATGTAGATGGTTATTATTTAATAACTCCTTTTAAACGTGTAGATATAATAAGTGAAATTATTAAAAACTTAAATTAACAACAAATAAAGCCTTACTAATTCCAACTTAAAAGAATTAATAAGGCTTGTTTTTAACGAAGGTCTAGGGCGACCGAAAAACCTGGTCGACTTGGCAGAGTAGAAACTCCTGTAAAATCTTAAACTTCACCATTAGCAACTGAATAGTCACCTTTTTTAATTAATTTTAACAACATCATTATACGAAACCCATCCAATATTATTTAAACAAACTCTATATTTTCTTGAATTATCTTCAACAATAATTGATATGGTATATGTGCCATTTATTCTGACACTATTTCCAGTTCCATAACTAGTTGCATAAACTACCCCTGTATACTTAACCTTATCTCCCACTTTTAATTTTTTGTTCTCTTCAACGGTTTCTGAAGGTGATATTGTTTTGGTTTTTTCAGTTGTTGTTGGCGGGGTTGTTATTGGACTAACTGTTATTTCAGTATTAGATGACGGAACTTGAGTTGTAACTGCATTTTCTATTGAAGTTTCTGAGATTTTCTTTTTTAACTTCATTGTAACTGCATTACTTCCTAATCTTGTATATATCTTTTTGAATTTATTTATATCATAAGTCATTTCACCATACAAAGGGTCTTTAACTGTTACTTTTTTATCAGCCATATCATATCCTGTCAAAAGTACACAATGTTCATTTGCCAACCAAGTAACTACCTTCCCTTTTGGTGTAATCCATGATTCACTATTATATGGATCAGCCAAATAATTTGTAGTCCAAATAACTACAGGAATATCATCATCAATATATTTTAATATTTCCTCAAAATCTGACCCAGTTAAATTTACAACATCAAAAGATAAATTTTTATCTTTTATGTATTTCTGTGCAGTTTCAACTATACAAGGTGCATAACATCCATAACCAGTTGGATTTTGTGGGTTCCCTGCAAAAACCTCATAGAAATCAGCCCCATAATCCACACCATTTTTTGTGTAAAAATCCAATCTAGGCATATAGTTCATAGCTAAATCCACTTTATCTGCGTGAACTCCATAGTAGTTAAACAACATGGTGAGTGATGTAACCTCACACCCTGTCATCAATTCAGGTTCTTGATATATATTTTTAACATCTATATCATGATAACTTTTCATAGGTTTTGAAGTTATATTTTCAGTTTCATTATTTTGTGTTGTTTCTAACGTTGACTTTGTATCATTTATACTACTTATTATACTTTCTATTGTGGCTATATTGCTTGATGTTGTTTCTGAAACCTCAGTACTCAATGTTACTGTACCTGGATTATATGCTGTGTCACTCATATATGTTCTTGACACTATCTGTTCTGTTACAGTAACTTCGGATACTTCTGTAACCACATTTTGTTGCTGTTTTAAAATTTGTTTTTTCAAATAAATTAAATCAAACATATCTACAACTTGATTTTTATCATAATCAAGCATAATTTTATACGTATGGCTTAGTTCTAAGTGTTTAGTAACATAATTTTTTAATAAAACATATTTTGCAAAATCTATCTTTTCATCGCTTTGATTATGTAAAGAAGGATCTGATAAATCATTAACATTTGTAGCATATACACACATAAAACTATTGCAAATCAACGTTAAACCTAAAACAAAAGCTATAATTTTTCTATTCATAATAATCCCCCAATACATAATATTAAAAACACCGATTTATTATGTGTTTTATAGTATAAATGATATTATAACATAAATTTTCACTTTTTTCAATGATAAAATCACAAAAAAAATCCAAAACCCATAATGAAATGAGAATTGGATTTTTTATTATTCTTCTACAAATCTGTATCCTACACCAACTTCTGTAATGATATATTTAGGTTTTGAAGTGTCTTCTTCTATTTTTCTTCTTATATTAGCCATAAAAACTCTCACTGATTGATAATCATCAGAAGTTTCATATCCCCATACTTTTTCTTGGATATATTTATGAGTCAAAACTTTTCCTGAATTATTAATAAGTATTTCTAACATTTTATATTCAATCGGTGTAAAATGTATTTCGTTATCATTTATAAAAATCTTTCTTTTATAAAAATCTATTTTTAAATCATGTATTTGAAATATATCGTTTCCTTTTGCTTTAGGAATGTATCTTCTAAAAGACGCTCTAATTCTTGCTAATAATTCACCAATATGAAATGGTTTTGTTACATAATCATTTGCACCAAAATCTAAAGCAGCAATTTTTTCTTTTTCTTGGCCTCTTGCAGAAATAATAATAACTGGGATATCTGATTGCATTCTTATTTGTTCCAAAACTTTCAATCCATCAATATCTGGTAGACCTAAATCAAGCAGTATAAGATCCGGATTATTTGATAAAAACAAAGAAATTCCCATAAGTCCATTTTCTGCAATAATATATTTGTAATTATTTGTACTTAGAGATATTTTCAAAAAATTTCCTATCATTTTGTCATCTTCAATTATCAGAATTGTTTTATCATACATCTTATTGAACCTCCAAAGGGAGTTTAAACTTAAACGTTGCACCGCCATTATTGTTATTTTCAGCAATTATCTCTCCTAAATGTGCATGAATAATTGACTGACATATGCTTAATCCTATTCCTATTCCTCTTTGCGAGTCATCATTTGAAACGTAGTTTTCAAAAATCGTGTCTATAATTTCTGAATTTATTCCTCCACCATTATCTGATACTTCAAAAATTATATTACTATCTATACTGTAAGCTGAAAGTAAAATTTCACTATCATCTTTTGTATGTTTTATAGCATTATCCAAAAGATTTACAATCACTTGTATAATAAGCTGTCCATCCATTGGAACAAGAATTACATCTTGAGGTTTTAATGTCATTATCTTATGATTTCCAGAACGCTTTATAATTCTTGATATTGATTCAGCTATAATATCATCTACAACCTCATTTTTAATATTTATTAGTAATTTTCCATCTTGTATTCTTGTCATATTCAGCAGATTATCCACAAGAGAACTTAACCATGAAGAATCACAACTTATATCATTAAGAAGAGATTTTACGGTATCTAAATCAAGTGTTTCAATACTTTCAGCCAAAAAATTTGCTCCTCCAGAAATAGCAGTAAGCGGTGTTCTCAAATCATGTGAAATACTTCTAAGAAGGTTATTTCTAAGTTTTTCTTTTTCTATGTTCAACCTATTTATTTCTTCAGAAGTACTGAGTATTTCTCGTTCCAAAGCTATTATAATTTGAGATAATAATGCATCAATGCAAAGTTTTTCTTCTTCAGAAATATTTCCCTTTGTAAAATCAATCTCTAAAACACCAAGAGTTTGACGATTACTTTTTATTGGATAAAATTTGTTTTTTTCTTTATTAAAATAACTCTCACCATACCCACAAATCATAGAATTTTCAAAACACCATTTCAATATGGTATGGTGTTTATAATCTTGATTAATATGAATTATACACTTTCTGTCTATAAGGTACTCTAAACTCTTTTGTCCATAACTGGTTATATTCTCAAATCCAGTTATATTTAAATAACCACTACTGATTTTATACAGTTTATTAGTTATTTTTTCATTTTCTTTTGCTATTTTTATTTGTTTTTGTAATCTTGAAGTAAGTGTACTTACAATAAACGCCACTAATATAAAAATAATAAAAGAAAAGTAGTGATTAGGATCATCTACCATAAAAGTATACCTAGGATCAGTAAAAAAATAATTAAATGCCAATACACAAATAAAAGCTGATATAGTTCCCCATAAAAAACTTTTCGTTTCAAGTATTACAACCAATACTCCTATAACATATATCATCAATATGTTTTCTACTCTAAATCCAGTTTCATCCAAAACAATCGAAAAAATAATTGACAGACCTAAAACAAGGGCTGTTTTGCATATTTTACCTAAAAAATCTATGTACCTATTTTTTTTCATTATTTACCTCTGATTTTATTTCCTATATCAGAAAAAAGTCTTATTATCCCTAAAAAAACAATATATATTTCCAAACGACCTAAAAACATTCCGATTATAGCCACCCACATTATTAATGGATCAGCATTATAGCTCGTAATTCCAACAGATATTCCAACCGTTCCAAGTGCTGATGCAAATTCAAACATTGAATCTTCAACCGAATATCCAAACATTGTATATATAAATGTTCCTATTAAAAATATAATTATATATAACCCTAAAAAAGAGTATACCTCTATTTTAGATGTTTTGTCAACCTTTTCTTTTTGTCCAAAACGAACTATACTATTTGTCCTTACTATTCTCTTATGTGAAAATTTATCTCTAATTGTCCAAAAAATATCTTTAATTGATATATAAACCCTATATAATTTCATCCCTCCTGCTGTTGAACCCGCTCCTCCGCCTATAAGCATAAGAATAATCATCATAAATATAAGCGGAGAGTTCCAATCAGCAAATGATGGGATAGTCTGGAATCCAGTTGTTGTTATAGCTGTACTTATTTGAAATAAAGCTATTCTTATGCTTTCAGGAATATTATCAACAAATCCATTCAATAAAAAAACACAAAATATAGGTAATGAAAATGCCGATAAAAATAACATGAATTTCACTTCACAATGCTGAAAGAAACTTTTTATTTTCCCCTTAATTAACATTAAATGAACAAGAAAATTAGTACAACCAAGATACATAAGAATAATTGTTATTATCTCAATAGGTATACTATCATAATAGCCTATATTTTCAGCTTTTGTCGAAAATCCTCCTGTAGAAAGTGCGGCAATTGAATGATTAATTGCATCAAATGTACTCATGCCGAAAATTATATATAAAATTGTTCCACTTAAAATATATCCGGAATAAATAATCACTATCATTCTAGCCGATTTAACCAGATTGGGGAGGAGTTTATCTGCGTGTCCCTCTGCATTATAAAGACGCATACCATACCTATCTGAAATTGCAGATGTCATTACAAGAACAAGCCCCACGCCACCAAAAAAAAGCATAATACTTCTAAACATCAAAAATATTTTTGGGCAAACTGTAACATCAACAACCGAAAGACCTGTGGTACTAAATCCACTTGTTGTTTCAAATACTGCTTGTGTGAGATTATATTTTCCTGTCATCATAAATGGAATAGCACATATAAAAATTGAAATAGCCCATGAAACTACAACAATGAATGCATCTTGATGTTTATGCAACTGTCCCTTTTCTTTATCTTTAATTAAAAAAGAGAGTAAATATCCTAAAAAAATCGATATTATTCCTGGAATAATAAAAAATTTAGCATTATCAATCTCTTGAGGATATGCTATAATTGTTAACAATGGTAGAAGAACAATAATTCCCACTAAAATTAAAACAACTCCAAGATAGCCCATTATCAACCTATATCCCTCAACGATTTCTTTACTTTTTGGAATCTCCATATGCTATTTACCTCCAGATATAACCGAAATTGCATTGCTTTGGTTTTCAGGAGAAGAAATAACAATTAACTTATCATTTTCACATATAATAGTTTGTCCATTTGGTACTATCATATTCATTCCTCTTATAACACAACTAATAATAACATTTGGAGGCAACTTAAAATCCATTATTTTCATATTATTGGCGTGATAACCTTTTTTAACTAAAATTTCAGTAATAATAATTTTTTCATCATCAAGAGAAAGTGTTTTTATTAAACTTTCAATAGTTGATGCTTGTTCAATACGACCTGCTATCATATATGTCGCACTAATGGCTGTATTTACACCTAACTTTTGAAATATCTCTACATTTTTAGGATTAGAAACAATACATACATTTTTTTTAATATTATAAATTCTTTTCGCCATTTGACATATAGAAAGATTATCTGCATCATCTGGTTTTAATGAAATAAGAACATCAAAATCATTAATGTGTGCTTCATCAAGAACAAATTTTTTACATGGATCCCCAATAACAATTGGTATATTATGCTTGTCAGATAAGTATTCACAATATTTTTCATCATCACAAATCACAACAATTTTGTGTTTTTTATTAAGTAACATACCTATTAAAAAATCAGCCTTATTTCTCCCACCAGCAATAACAATTTTCACAAAAACACCCCTTATATATTTATAGAACTTAATCGATTAAATTCAGCTATTGAAAGATTGAACGGATAAATCACATTAATATTAAATCCATCTATTAACTTTTCTTTGTCTATGTCATTTAAACGAGTATACACCTGTTTTATTCCATAAATTCTTGAAGCAATTTGTGCAGCAAGACTATTTACATTATCTTTGTTTGTTGTAACTATTACCATATATGCATTTTCAATATCAGCCATTTTAAGTATATTTACATCTGTTCCATCACCTATAACTTTATATCCACTAAAATTATCTGGTAACTTTCTAAAAGAATCTTCTAGTTTATCAACAGCTATCACTCTAAATCCCCTTTCTGATAAAGTCCCTGCAAGATATGCACCTAATCGCCCAATGCCTATAACTATTATATTTTCTGTTTTTTTAAAAATCATAACAATTCCTCCTATCTATGATTATAAATATTTTCTAATATAATTATATCAATTTCAATATAAAATCGGTATAGTGATTTTATATTGAAATATAAAGATTATATAAAGATTATTTTATTCACAAAAAAAATCCAACACCCATAAAGGGAATTGGATTTTTTGTTATACTATCTGTTAGCAATAGGAATATATTCTCTCTTTTTTGCAATTGCTTTATAAGCAGGCCTTATAATCCTATTTCCTGTTAGCACTTCTTCCATTCTATGTGCTGCCCATCCTGCCATTCTTGATACTGCAAAAAGTGGAGTATATAAATCTTCTGGAATTCCGAGCATTTTATATACCAAACCAGAATACATATCTACATTTGCCCCTACTACTTTTACATCACCTTTAATTTCTTTAAATATTTCTGGTGTTAATTTTTCTATGGTCTCTAAAAGTTTAAATTCCGCTTCGATTTCTTTACCTGCAGCAAGTTCATATGCTTTTTTCTTTAATATAATAGCACGTGGATCAGATAGGGTATAAACCGCATGTCCCATACCATATACTAAACCACTATTGTCATTTGCTTGTTTTCCTATAACTTTTCTTAGATGATCTGCAACTTCGCCTTCACTAGACCAGTTTTTAACACTAGTTTTGAAATTTTCCAGCATTTGCATAACTTTAATGTTTGCACCACCATGTTTTGGTCCTTTCAACGAACCAATTGCTGCAGAATATGCAGAATAAGCATCCGTTCCAGAAGAAGTTAAAACTCTACATGCAAAAGTTGAATTATTTCCTCCACCATGTTCTGCATGCAGCATCAACATAAGATCTAGTAATTGTGCTTCTTCTTTTGTATAATGTCTGTCAGCTCTCAATAAGGATAAAATGCTTTCGGCAGTGCTTTCTTCAGAAATTATTTGATGCATAACCATGCTTTCATGAAAATAGTGGCTCTTTTTTACTTGATAAGCATTTGTCATAATTACTGGTAATCTGCCTATTAGTTCTATTGCTTTTTTCATTTCACTCTCTATTGATTTATCTTCTGGAGTTTCGTCATATGAATATAAAGCCAAAACTGAACGAGCCATTTTATTCATAATATCTGGTGATGGTGCTTTTAATATCATATCTACCATAAAATTTTCTGGTAATTCCTTATGTTTGGATAAATATTCGTTAAATCCTGTCAACTCTTCTTTAGCTGGTAAAGAACCAAATAGAAGTAAATAAACAGTTTCTTCAAAACCAAATCTGTCCTCGGCTTGTACATTACTTACTAAATCATTTATGCTATATCCCCTATAAATCAATTCCCCATTTATAGGTTCTAATTCACCTTCATTTAAAACGTATCCATGCACATTGCATATATTGGTAAGTCCAGCCACAACCCCTGTTCCATCGGGTTTTCTTAATCCTCTATTAACATTAAACTTTTCATATAAATTAGGTTCAATAGCGGAATTCTTTTTTAGTTTCGTACATAAATTATCAATAACATCATTATCGTGCATTTTACATTTCTCCTTTAATAAAAATGCTGTAATAATTCTCCTAAAACAAATTTTTTATTCAGAAAATTATTAAGCTACCTATATAATAATACACTAATTAAAAGCACATTGTCAACAAATTATCTTTTAATATTATAAATAAATATCATCAAATTTATTTATAATATTAAGTCTATATTTATCTTTATGATTAATTTTTAAAATATATATCAAAAAAATTAATTTCTTAACATTTTTATATATATTTTTTTACTTGACCATACTTTAATAATAAGCTATAATAAACATTAGTCAGTAGTTTGATAATTTTTTTGGAGGAAATAAATATATGAGAAAAACGAAAATAGTATGTACTGTAGGGCCAGCAACCGACAACGATGATACAATGAAAAAATTAATTTTAGGTGGCATGAATGTTGCTCGTTTTAACTTTTCACATGGAGATCATGAGACACATAAAATTAGATTTGAGCAGGTAAAAAAACTAAGAGAAGAGTTAAAGTTGCCTATTGCTACTATGTTGGATACAAAAGGTCCAGAAATAAGATTGGGTAAATTCACTAACAACGAACCTGTTGAATTACATGATGGTGATATCTATGTTTTAACTACAGATAATATTGAATGTACCGCTGAAACTGGATGTATATCCTTTAAAAAACTACCCCAAGACGTTACCATAGGAAATAAAATACTTATAAATGACGGTGTGATAGAGCTAGAAGTAATCAAAGTTACTCCTACTGAAATAACATGCAAAACAATTTCAGGAGGAATGCTTTCTAATAACAAGGGAATTAACGTACCTGGTATAAAGTTATCAATGCCATATTTAAGTGATTCAGATATGAACGATCTTGAATTTGGTGCAAAAATGGGGTTTGATTTCATTGCTGCAAGTTTTGTTAGAACTTCCGCAGATATAAATTATTTAAGAAAATACACTCAAAGTTTAGGTTGGTTCAACGTTAGAATTATAGCAAAAATAGAAAATCTTGACGGAGTTGAAAATATAGATGAGATTTTAGAAGCAGCAGATGGTATAATGATTGCACGTGGAGACATGGGCGTAGAAATACCTTTTGAACTTTTACCATCAATTCAAAAAACACTAATTCATAAAGGATACAATGCTGGTAAACAAGTTATAACAGCTACACAAATGCTAGAGTCAATGATAACAAATTTACGTCCAACTCGTGCTGAAATTACTGACGTTGCAAACGCTATTTACGATGGTACAAGTGCAATTATGTTATCAGGTGAAACGGCCGCTGGAAAGCACCCTGTAGAAGCTGTAAAAACAATGGCTTTAATAGCAGAAACAACCGAAAAAGATATAAATTATCATTCTAGATTTTCAACAAGAAAACCTGATGTAAGTTCAAATATAGAAAATGCTATTGCTCATGCTACAGTAACTACTGCTCATGATTTAAATGCAAAAACAATAATAACTGTTACTAAAACAGGTGTTACAGCTAGACTCGTTTCAAAATATAGACCAGAATCACCTATCATAAGTTGTACAACTTGTGAAACTGTATGTCGTCAAATGAATTTGTCCTGGGGTGTTACTCCAATAGTTATTGATGAAAAAACAAATTCTGACGAATTATTTGAACATGCACTTGAAAGATCAAAAGAAGAAAACTTAATTGAAAAAGATGATGTTGTTGTTATAACTGCTGGAGTTCCTTTGGGTATTTCCGGAACAACAAACCTTATGAAGGTAGAAGTAGTTAAATAGTAAAAAGCCTTTGGTAATTAATTTTACCAAAGGCTTTTTTAGTTACTATTCAGCCATATGTTTAAGGCAGAGATGTTTTACCGAAGGTTTAGGGCGACTGGAAAGCAGCCTGGTCGACTCCGCAAAGAGTCGAAGCCCTTGCAAAACCGTAAACTTTACCTTTAGAGGCTGAATAGTAACCTTTTTTATTATAATTACCCCATCAACTTTACCATAACTGCTTTTTGTGCATGAAGGCGATTTTCAGCCTCCTCAAATATTTCACCAGAATGTTCTTCAAACACTTTTGTTGTAATTTCTTCTTCTCTATGTGCTGGTAAACAATGCATTACCATTGCATCTTTTTTTGCTACTGACATAATTTCATCGTTTATTTGATATTTTTTGAATACATCTTTTCTCTTTTCCATTTCACTTTCCTGACCCATAGATGCCCATACATCTGTTACCAAAATATCTGCATTTTCAGAAGCTTCAGTAGGTTCAGTAGTGATTTCAAATGATTCGCCATATTGTTCAGCAAATTTTAAAATCTCATCACTTGGTTGATACATAGCTGGGCATGCAACAGAAACCTTCATTCCAACTTTTAATCCACCAACAATAAGTGAATTCGCCATATTATTGCCATCACCAATGTAGCACATTTTCAATCCATCGAAACTACCTTTATACTCTCTGATTGTCATTAAGTCAGCTAAAACTTGACATGGGTGAGAAAAATCTGTTAAACCATTGATAACAGGTATTGTACCGTATAAAGCCAAATCTTCAACTTCTTTTTGCTCAAATGTTCTAATCATTATTCCATCTACATAACGTGAAAGAACTCTTGCAGTATCTTGTACAGGTTCTCCTCTACCTATTTGTAGTTCACTTGCAGATAAAAATAAAGGATATCCACCTAGCTGATACATACCAGCCTCAAAAGAAACTCTAGTTCTTGTAGATGCCTTTTGAAAAATCATACCCAATGTTTTTCCCTTTAGCAATGGATGTGGTATGTTATGTTTTAACTCATATTTTAATTGATCTGCTAAATTTAGTATATCTATTATTTCCTCTGTTGACAAATCAAGCATTTTTAATAAATGTTTCATTTTTTTCTTCCTCCTATTTAAGTATTGAATTTAAAATTTCAATAGCTCTATCTATTTCTTCATAAGAAATTGTAAGCGGCGGTAATAGTCTAGCTTTTTCCTTTGCGGTTAAAATAAGCAAGCCTTTTTCAAGTGCTTCTTTTACTACATCAACTGATTTTTTAGTCTTTAACTGTAACCCCAACATTAATCCAAGTCCGTCTATTTTTTCAATTTCAGAAATATTTTTTAGTTTATTAATAATATATTCACTCTTTTTCCCAATTTCCGAAATAAATTCAGCATTCATTATTTTATCTAAAACAACATTTCCTCCTGCACAAGCAATTGGATTTCCACCAAAAGTCGAACCATGTGTTCCTGCTGTTAAAACATTACTATACTTTTCATTTGCTAAACAAGCCCCTATAGGAATTCCACCAGCCAATCCTTTTGCCAGTGTAGTTAAATCTGGCGTAACATCATATAATTTTGATGTTAAAACCGCACCAGTTCTACCCATTCCTGTTTGAACTTCATCTGCAATTGTAATTATATCTTTTTCTTTGCAAATATCAAAAATAGCATTTACAAAACTTTTTTCAAGTGGTATAACCCCACCTTCACCTTGAACAAATTCAAACATTACTGCACAAACACTGCTGTCTATTTTACTTTTCAAGTCCTCTATATTGTTTGTTTCAACATTTATAAAGCCTTCAACAAATGGGAAAAAATAATTATGGAAACTATCTTGTCCGGTAGCAGATAAAGTACATAGAGTTCTTCCATGAAAGGAATTTGTCAAGGTTATAATGTTATGACGACCTTTACCATATTTATCAAAGCTATATTTTCTTGCAAGTTTAATGGCACATTCATTTGCCTCTGCACCACTATTTCCAAAAAAAACTTTATCATATCCAGTAGCTTCACATAATTTCTCTGCAAATTCAGATTGAACCTTTGTGTAATAGTAATTTGATGTATGTTGCATACTTTTAACTTGATTACAAACAGCTTCAACCCAATCATCATTACAATATCCTAATGAATTTGTACCAATTCCACTACCAAAATCAATGTATTTTTTGCCATTTTCATCTGTAGCCTGTTGATTTTTGCCTTTTTCAAGCACTAAATCAAAACGTCCATATGTAGCCATTACATGTTCATTAAACTTTTTAATTGTTTCCATACTTATCACCCTTCAATATAGATTTTATTGTTACTATTTAGTCATATGTATAGGACAGAGATATTTTACCGAAGGTCCAGGGCGAACGGAAAGCCAGATTGGCTCCGCAGAGTCGACACCCTTGCAAAACCGTAAACTTTACCTTTAAAGGCTGAATAGTAACATTTTATTTAAATTGAGTTCCTATACCTTCGTTAGATAATAACTCTATTAATATTGAATGTGGAATTCTGCCATCTATTATAGAGGTTTTCTTTACACCTCTTCTTACTGCTTCAACGCAACAATCAATTTTTGGTATCATTCCACCAGAAATAATGCCCTGCCTTTTCATAAATGGAACTTCACTTACATTTACAGATGGAATTAAAGTTTCAGGGTCATCTTTATCCCTAAGTAATCCTGCTATATCCGTCATTAAAATTAGATTTTCAGCAGAAAGTTCTGCTGCTATCCTTGAAGCAGCGGTGTCAGCGTTTACATTTAAGGTATCTCCGAACTCATCTACTGCAACTGTAGCTATAACAGGTATATAGCCGTTATCCAATGCATCTGTTATGGGTTTTGTATTTACTTTAACTATATCCCCTACATAGCCTAAATCAACTTCTCCATTTATTCTTTCTGCCTTAAGCATGCTTCCATCTATTCCGCACATACCCAAAGCTGTACCTTTATGCTCTGTCAATAGCCCTACTAATTCCTTATTAACCTTACCTGCTAAAACCATTTTAACTATATCTATAGTGTCTTTATCTGTATATCTAAGCCCACCAATAAACTTACTTTCAATACCCAGTCTATTGAGCATGTCATTTATTTCCGGTCCACCACCATGAACTAAAACAACTCTCACACCCACTAGTGACAATAAAACTATATCACTCATTACTGCTTGTTTTAATTCATCGTTTGTCATAGCATTTCCACCATACTTTACAACTACTGTTTTGTTGTTGTATTTTTGAATATATGGTAATGCATCTATTAATACTTGAGAACGTATTTTGTTCGAAATTTTATCCATTTGATATTTCTCCTGATTTATTACTATTTATTAACTTCTATAATCTCCATTTATTTTCACATAATCATATGTCAAATCACAACCCCAAGATGAAGCTTCATAATCACCTGATTTCAAATCTATATTTATAAATATTTCATCTTTTGATAAAACTTCTTTTGCATATTCCTCAGAAAAAGGAACTCCATAACCATCTTTACAGACTTCTATTTTTCCATGTGATGAAGATAAGGAAACATCTACTTTATTTATATCAAATTCGGCATCAGCATAACCAATAGCACAAAGTATTCTTCCCCAATTTGCATCTTCACCAAACATAGCACACTTGAAGAGTGACGAACCAATGACACTTTTTGCAACTTTTATAGCTACATCTAAAGAAGCCGCTCCGGAACATGTACATTCTAATAATTTAGTAGCACCTTCTCCATCCTTCGCCAACATTCTTGTCATGTTCATCATAACTATGTATAGAGATTTCTTAAATATTTCATAATCTTCATTTTCTTCTTTTATTTCGGTATTTTGTGCCATTCCAGAAGCAAGAACACACACCATGTCATTTGTTGAGGTATCCCCATCAACCGATAGACAATTGTAAGTTATATTTACTATTTCCTTTAAGGCCTTGTTTAAAAGCTCTGAAGAAATCGCCACATCTGTTGTTATGAAGTTTAATGTTGTTGCCATGTTTGGATGTATCATTCCACTGCCTTTTGCCATACCACCAAGATGACATATTTTATTGTTTATATTAAACTCAACAGCATTTTCTTTTAAAAATGTATCTGTAGTCATAATTGCATTTGCTGCTTTTTGATTTCCATTTTCATCTAAACCTAAAACCAATTCATTCATAAAGGACTCTATAAACTCTACTTGTAACGGTTGCCCTATAACTCCTGTTGAAGCCACTATGACTTCTTCCGGCTTTATATTTAACTCGTCAGCTACTAATTTACACATTTTTAACGCTTTTTCTTCGCCATCTTTATTGCAGGCATTTGCATTTTTGGAATTTGCTATTATAGCTTTAGCCTTGCCATCTGATTTGTTTAAATTTGCTTGAGTTACAAGTATTGGGGCTGCCTTCACTTTGTTAACTGTGTACACAGCAGCAGTATTACACATAACCTCACTATAAACTAAACCCAAATCAAACTTATTTTTATCCTTATTTAATCCACAATTTAAACCATTTGCCTTAAATCCTTTAGCTGCACAAACGCCACCATCTATATATTTATAACCTTCAAAATTTTTGAAATTCATTTTTTATCATCGCCTTTATAATAAATATTAAATGTTACTATTCCGCCATATGTATAGGGCAGAGATATTTTACCGAAGGTCCAGGGCGAAAGGAAAGCCCAGTTGACTCCGCAGAGTCGAAACCCTTGCAAAACCGTAAACTTTAGCTTTATAGGCTGAATAGTAACTATTAAATCAACCCTGTTGTTTCGTCAATTCCCATCATTATATTTAAACATTGAACCGCTGCACCAGATGCACCTTTCCCTAAATTATCTAATCTAGAGCACAACAAAACCTGTTCGTCATTTCCTAATATAAATATTTGCATTTTATTTGTATCACTCAAAGTACTAGATGCAAGAAAACCATCTAGTATTGATTGACTGCTCATATTTTCTATTGAAATAAATTTTTGATCTTTATAGTGATCTGCAAAAATATCATAAATATTTTTCATGCTCATTTTTTTACTTAAAGTTCTAAGCTGTAATGGAACAGAAACCACCATTCCACTAAAATAATCGCATACCATAGGGTTAAACATAGGTGTATTTTCTAAACCACAAACATATTTCATTTCAGGTAAATGCTTATGATTTTGAGAAAGTGCATATAATCTTGGACTATTCAAATCTGTTTTTCTATTTTCACTTTCATAATCTGCAATAAGTTTTTTACCGCCACCACTATAACCAGAAGTCGCATACGAAAAAACAGGGAAACTGTTTTCTATTATCGAATGCTGAATTAAAGGATATACAATAGATACAAATCCACTTGCATAACATCCCGGAACGGCCAATCTCTTCGCATTTTTAACATCTTCTCTATGCTTTTCAGATAACTCTGGAAACCCATAAGTCCAATCTGGATTTGTTCTATGTGCTGTTGAAGCATCAATTATTTTTACATTTTCATTTTCAACTAAAGTTACTGCTTCCTTTGCAGCGATATCTGGCAAACATAAAAAAGTATAATCTGAACTGTTGATAAGTTTTTTACGTTCTGCAACGTCTTTTCTTAATGAATCTTCAATAGTCAGTATTTGAATATCTGCTCTATTTTTAAATCTTTCTAAAATCTTTAACCCTGTAGTTCCCTCTTGACCATCTATAAAAACTTTTACTGCCATAACTATTCTCCCTTTTTCATGTTTTTACAAACACTTATTATCAACGTAATTATAAAAACAACCACAGTCCAACCTATGGATACTGCATCATGATTTTCAAAATCCAGTACAAAAATAACAAAAAGTCCTATCATCCAACCTATAACGGTAATAAAACTTAATATCAAAATCCCTTTTAACATTTTTTTATTCATAACTTAATTTACTCTCTGTAATTTCTATCTGTTTTTTTACTGCTTCAGGCGATGGACCACCTTCAGAAGTTCTTTGATTTACACAAACCTCTAAATTTATTGCTTCATAAATATCATTATCAAACAATTCAGAGTATTTTTTATATTCTTCTATTTTTAAATTTTCAAGTGTTAATTTCTGTTCAATGCATAAAGCAACCAACTGCCCTGTTATTTTATACGCATCTCTAAAAGGCATTCCCTTTTTAACCAAATAATCTGCACAATCAGTTGCATTGATAAATCCTGAAGCTGCGGCATGCCTCATATTAACCTTATTAACCTTCATAGTCTCTATCATAGGTATAAAAGTGCTTAAACAAAGCTTCACGTTATCCACCGCATCAAAAATGGCCTCTTTATCTTCTTGCATATCTTTATTATAAGCTAAAGGCAATCCTTTAAGCATAGTTAACAAAGTAACTAAATCCCCTATAACCCTGCCGGTTTTACCTCTTACAAGTTCTGTTATATCTGGATTTTTCTTTTGTGGCATTATAGAAGAACCTGTAGCATAAGCGTCATCTAAATCAACAAACTTAAATTCCCATGAACACCACATAATTATTTCTTCAGAAAATCTTGATAAATGAACCATTAAAATTGAAATTGAACTTGCTAGTTCAACACAAAAATCCCTGTCAGATACACTATCCAAACTATTTACAGTTGGAGCATAAAAGTTTAAAATTTCTGTTGTAATATTTCTATCTATGGGATAAGTAGTTCCAGCTAAAGCACAACTACCCAATGGGTTATAATTCATTCTTTTGTTTGTGTCTTTTAATCTTTCGATATCTCTCAAAAGCATTTGAGCATAGGCCATCATATGATGTGCAAATGTTATAGGTTGTGCTCTTTGTAAATGTGTATACCCTGGCATTACTGTATCTAAATGTTCTTTTGAAATATTACATAAAACCTTAATCAAGCTTAAAGCCAAATTAATTATTTCAAATATTTCTTCCCTTAAATATAGCCTTATATCCAAAGCAACTTGGTCATTTCTTGACCTTGATGTATGCAACCTTTTACCTACATCTCCTAAGCGAGATGTCAATTCTGCTTCAATAAACATATGTATATCTTCTGCAGTCATATCTAGTTCTATTTTTCCCATCTCTATGTCATCTAGTATGCCTTTTAATCCTGAAATTATTTTATCACTATCTTCTTTTGAAATAATATTACATCTTCCAAGCATTTCAGCATGTGCCATACTACCAATAATATCTTGTGCATACATTCTACCATCAAATGATATCGAAGAATTAAAAGCATTTACTTTTTTGTCAACTTCTTTTGAAAATCTTCCCGCCCACATTTTAGCCATATCGTCATGCTTTACTGTACAAAATACAACAGTAAATACTCCTTTCTTTTTGTTTTAAATTTTACTATTTATTATAAGATTTTATTAACTCAGATATATCTATTCCGTTTATAGTCAATCCATCTATTTTACAATCTTTTAATTCAACATTTGAAAAATCACATTCATCAAATATAGTTTCTTTTAAAATTATTGTTTTAAAAGAAGCTCCTATCATATCTGAACATCCAAACTTTGTTTCATCAAAATTTGCTTCATTAAAATGAGTTAGTTTAAAATTTACATTTTTAAAGTTTGCACATGTCATATTCAAATTACTAAATTTAGTTCTTTCCATATTTACATTATCAATAACCGCATTTGCAAAACTAGCATCGTTTATTGTACTATTATCAAGATAAGCATTGTCAAACGCACTGCAATTTAAATCAACGCTATTAAATACAGCACATTCCATATTTGCTTTATCAAAAACTACTGTAGATAAATTAACATCTGTAAATTCTGCTCTTTCTAAATTTATTGTATCAAAAACTGAATCTGGCAAGCTGTCTTCTCTTATCTCTATCATTTCACCAACTATATGTTCGTACCTTTTTATTTCATCCATAAATATCCACCTCCAAATGTATGAGAGACGGACGTTTCGCCCGCCTCATAATTTTTTCAAATATGTTATTTGTTACTATTCAGCCATATGCATAAGGCGGAGTTGTTTTACAGAAGGTACAGGGCGACCTAAAAGCCCTGTCGACTCCGCAGAGTAGAAATCCTTGCAAAACTGTAAACTTTACCTTTAATGGCTAAATAGTAGCTGTTATTTTAAATTTCTTTTTGCATCCAATTTAGCTTTAACTTTAATTGGTAAACCATATAGGTTTATAAATCCTGCACTATCGTTTTGGTCATATACTTCATCTTCATCAAATGTTGCTATTTCCTCATCATATAAAGTATATGGAGAGGTTACCCCAGCATTTATTATATTTCCTTTATATAGTTTAAGTTTAACTTCACCAGTAACTGTTTTTTGAGTTTCAGTTACAAAAGCTGAAAGAGCTTCCCTTAAAGGAGTATACCATTGACCGTTATAAACTATGTCAGCAAATTTTATAGCTATATGTTGTTTCATTCTTTGTGTTTCTCTATCTATACATAAGGTTTCTAAAACTTCATGTGCATGATATAAAATTGTTCCACCGGGAGTTTCATATACACCTCTGGATTTCATTCCAACAAGTCTATTTTCAACTAGATCAACCAATCCTATACCATTTTCTCCGCCCAATTCATTTAGCTTTTGTATTAAATCCATAGAATTTAATTTTTCACCATCTATAGATACAGGATTACCTTTTTCAAAACCAATAGTAACATATGTTGGCTTGTCTGGAGCCATTTCAGGAGATACTCCCATTTCCAAAAAACCTTCTTTGTTGTACATTGGCTCATTTGCTGGATCTTCTAAATCAAGACCTTCATGGGACAAATGCCATAGATTTTTATCCTTGGAATAATTTGTTTCTCTGTTTATTTTTAAAGGAATGTTGTGAGCTTCTGCATAATCTATTTCTTCATCTCTGGATTTTATATCCCAAATTCTCCATGGAGCAATTATATGCATATCTGGAGCAACTGCTTTTATTGCTAATTCAAAACGTACTTGGTCATTTCCTTTACCAGTACATCCATGACAAATTGCATCTGCCCCTTCTTTTAAAGCTATTTCAGCAATTCTCTTTGCTATAATAGGACGTGCAAAAGATGTTCCAAGTAAATACCTGTTTTCATAAACTGCACCTGCTTGCATAGTTGGGAATACATAGTCGTTTATAAATTCTTCTTTTAAATCTTCTATATATAGTTTAGAAGCCCCGGTTTTTATTGCTTTTTCTTCTAAACCATCTAATTCTGTTCCTTGACCTACATCTCCTGAAACCGCAATTACTTCGCAATTATCATAGTTTTCTTTTAACCATGGAATAATTATAGAAGTATCAAGTCCACCAGAATAAGCTAAAACTACTTTTTTTATTTCTTTTGCCATTTTAAATTCCTCCATTTTTAAATATATAAATTTCATATAAAATGAAAACAAGTTTTTATAATTGATTTGATAATATAAATTATACATCAAATTTTCTATTTGTCAATAGATTTCTGCATATTTATACATTTTATTTTGAATATATAATGTTTATATGCATAAAAATGATATTTTATACATAAATTTTATTTTGAATAGGCTTTAATTATTTCACCAATATATAATTTATGCATCTTATCAGTTTCATAAAAAGCAAGACAACTTTTATCTATTATACATTCTTCACTCATATTTTGTGAATAGATTTTTTTGCAAACATATATTTCACTAGCTTGCTCAAATGCCACTGTATTTTCAATATATAATGGTGTTAGCCCTGTTTCTTTTGCTTTATCTACATCTCTTCCAGAATGAGAACCACAATAATTTAACATATTTCTATATTTTTCCTCAAAAAAAGAAATAGTAAATAAACTGTTTTTTTCGATAAAATCAAATGTATGTCTTGAAGGTCTAACAACACAATTAAATGTGTTTTTGCCCCACATAACGCCCATAAAGCCCCATGATGCTGTCATTGTATTATATCCATTTTGATCTCCTGACGAAATCAAAAACCATTTGCTTCCTATTTTATCAAATGGATTTAAGCTTAAATCTGACAATGATATTTCTTTTAAATTCATAAATTCATCTCCTCTTAAGTTACAATTCAAACCTGTATATCTAAATAGTAACCCTCTTAATTATATTTTTATTTTCTGATTTTAACAATAATAAAATTAATAAAATAATTAAATGTAAAATCGTAGGAAAATGATTAATAAAATATTTTTCTGAATATGGAACAAAATTATCATCTGAAATAGCCAACGAATTTGCCACCTCAGATAACTTGAACAATGAATACATGCATAGCGAAAAACCTAAGGTTTCAAAAACAAATGAAAGAACTTTTTTTCTAAAAAAATATATTAACGTTGCCATAGTCATAAAAAAAGAAGATGACAACATAAACACTCCTATGAGCCTCATTTTTTCAAAATGTTTTTCGTCTATTAATTCAACTTTAAAATTTTCGCTGGATTCATATATAGTACCTATTCCACCTAATAAATTAAAAAAAAGAGGATAAATCAAAGTAAAAACAATCAATAATATTTTTAATATTAATTTTAATTTTTTTATATTAATCACCTCAAATTTATGTAACTATGAAAAACATGGGTGTTACTAAAATAAGTAACACCCTGAATTTTTAAGTTTTATCTTCACTAAATCCACTTTCAACTAAATCAACAAGTGAATCTACAGCTGCTTGTTCGTCAGAACCATCAGCAATAACTTTAATTGCAGTTCCACCAACTATACCTAAAGAAAGTATTCCTAAAAGGCTCTTTGCATTAACTCTTCTTGAATCTTTTTCAATCCATATTGATGATTTGAACTCGTTTGCTTTTTGAATAAAAAAAGTTGCTGGTCTAGCATGAAGTCCAACTTGATTTTGAACCATTACATCTTTAACAAACATACATTATTCTCCTAACTTATAATTTACAAAACATTAACCCAACACTATTTGTTTTATATCTACTATCTGTTATTATACAGTTTTCTAAGCATATAGTCAACTTATAAATTAAAATAAAATCAATTTTCAGAAAAAATTTATAAGCTTTGATTATGCTTGAGGTTTTTTTACCACTCATTTTTGTTTATAATCACGAATATTTATTAATGTACAACAAGTTTCAACAATAAAATATGTTGAAACCATCCTAAAAACGACTCTTATGTTTTACCTTCTATGTATTTTATGTACATATCAGGTCTTTTATCCCTGGTAATTTCCAAGCTTTTTTCATAACGCCAGTTATCTATATTTTTATGATGTCCAGATAGTAAAACCTGTGGAACTGTTTCACCTTCCCAAGTTTCTGGTCTAGTATATTGAGGATGTTCTAACAATCCACAAAAATGACTTTCTTTTTCAAAGCATTCTGGACTTGAAAGAACTCCATCACACATCCTAGCTATAGAGTCAACCAAAACTATTGCAGGAAGCTCCCCGCCAGTCAGAACATAATCACCTATTGATATTTCCTCATCAACAATTTTGTCAATAATTCTTTGATCAACACCTTCATAATGTCCACATAATATAAATATATTTTCAAGCTTAGAAAGTTCTATGGCCTTATTTTGATTAAGAACGCTTCCTTTTGGAGACATAAAAATCGTATATGGTTTTACACCACCTATATCTTCACAAACGTGTTTAAACGCATTGTATATCGGCTCAGCTTGCATAAGCATTCCTTTGCCGCCACCATAAGGTACATCATCTACTCTTCTATGTTTATCTTTCGTATAATCCCTTATATTTATATAATTTACTTGCAGTAAATTCTTTTTTAAAGCTCTACCAATTATACTTTCAGACAAAACAGCTTTGCACATTTCCGGAAATAGAGTAGCAATATCAATCCTCATCATCTTCAAATAACCCCTTTAAAGGTCTTATAAACATGGTTTTTTCTTCGATATTTGTTTCTAAAACTACATCTGGTATTGCTGGAACTAAATATTCTCTCGTTTCACCTTTTATTGTATAAACGTCATTTGCACCTGTTTGATGAACATCAATTAGTTCTCCATATAAAATTTTACTGTCTATATCATAGACTTTCAATCCTATTAAATCTTGAACAAAATATGTACCTTCATCTAGTTCAACGTCATCTTTGTTTATATAAAGTATTTGATTAACTATTTTTTGAGCTTGTTCAATCGTATCAAAATTTTTAAACTTTAATACTACCATATTTTTCATTATTTTTGAACTCTCTATTTCCAGTATCTTTTTATCTTTACCCAAATACAAACTTTCAAATTCTATTATAAATTCAGGATAATCACACCAAGGCATAACTTTTACTTCACCTTTTAACGCCTGTGTTGTAACTATTTTCCCAATTTCTATATACTGATTTTCCATAAGTTCACCTACTGTAAATTTTTACACTATTTCAAAATAAAATTAAAACTAAAGGGCGACAAATGCCGCCCTTATTATTTATAAAAAGTAATTATTCTATTTCAAGCATTACTTTCATATTGTTTTTCGCTGCACCTGCACGCATGATTGTACGAACAGCCTTAGCAATTCTTCCTTGCTTACCTATAACACGGCCCATATCTTCTTGTGCAACATGTAAATGATAAACAACTATACCTTCTTCATTTACTTCGTCTTCTGTTACCTCTATACTTGATTTGTTTTCAACTAAACCTTCAACTATAGTACGTAGTAATTCTTTCATATAAGCCTCCCAAAGTCTAAAATCACGAATAATGTCACTATTCAGCCATATCTGGTAAGGCAGAGATGTTTTACCGAAGGTCCAGAGCGACCGGAAAGCACGGTCGACTCCTCAGAGTCGAAACACCTACAAAATCATAAACTTTACCTTTAGTTGCTGAGTAATAACCAAATAATTTAAATCACTATGGTAGAATTACATTAAACCATTTTTCTTTAAAATATTTTTAACTGTTTCAGTTGGTTGAGCACCACTTTCAATCCATTTTTTAGCTTTATCAGCATCAACATTTATAACTGTTGGGTTTTTTGTTGGATCATAGTATCCTATTTCTTCGATGAATCTCCCATCTCTAGGATATCTTGAATCAGCTACTACTATACGATAAAAAGGAGCTTTTTTTGCACCTAATCTTCTTAATCTAATTTTTACAGCCATTGAATTCACCTCCATAATTTTCTTATAATATTTATATTAATGCATTTCTTTAAGAAAATTTTGCATAAATATCTTTACATAGGTGGCATTTTATCAAAATTCATGCCAGCCAATCTTTTTTTCGACTTTTTATTCATTTTGTTGTTTTTGCCAAATTGCTTCATAAGTTGGTTCATTTGTTCAAATTGCTTTATCAGCCTATTTACATCCTCAACTTTTGTACCACTACCTTTAGCAATTCTCTTTTTCCTAGATGGATTAATTATTGATGGTTTTGCTCTTTCTTGATTTGTCATTGAAGTAATAACTGCTTCAATTCTAGAAAACTGCTTTTCATCTACATCAATATCCTTAACTTTATCCCCTACTCCAGGCAACATGGAAATAATATTTTTTATTGAACCCATTTTTTGAATTTGTTTTAACTGATCCAACAAATCGTTCATATCAAATGTGCTATCTTGTAATTTTTTTGTTAATCTTTCAGCTTCTTTTGCATCAACAACAGTTTCAGCTTTTTCTATAAGAGTTAAAATATCTCCCATACCTAAAATTCTAGAGGCCATTCTTTCTGGATGGAATTGTTCAAACTCGTCTAGTTTTTCACCCATACCAACAAATTTAATTGGTTTACCTGTTACTGATAGAACTGATAAAGCAGCTCCGCCCCTTGTATCAGAATCAAGCTTAGACATAAGTACACCTGTAATACCTAAAGCTTCATCAAAAGCCTTTGCAACATTTACTGCGTCTTGTCCTGTCATGGCATCTACTACAAGCATTATTTCATGTGGAGATACTTCTGATTTTATGTTTTTCAACTCATCCATAAGCTCAATATCTATATGCAAACGACCCGCTGTATCTATTAAAACCATGTCATGACCATAGTCTTTTGCATACTTTAAAGCTTCGGTTGATATTTTCACAGGGTTTATTTGACCCATTTCAAAAACTTTTACTCCTGCTTTTTCGCCAACTACTTGTAATTGGTTAATAGCGGCAGGTCTATAAATATCACATGCAACCAATAAAGGTCTATGTCCTTGTTCTTTAAAAAATTTAGCAAGTTTTGCTGCATGAGTTGTTTTACCTGAACCCTGAAGTCCACACATCATGATAATACATGGGGGTTTTGAAGGAATATTTATTTTTGCATTTGAATTTCCCATCAGAGAAACAAGCTCTTCATTTACGATTTTTACAACCATTTGAGCAGGTGTCAAACTTTTTAATACATCTTCTCCTACTGCTCTTTCCGAAACTTTTGAAACAAAATCCTTAACAACCTTATAACTTACATCAGCTTCAAGTAAAGCAAGTCTTACTTCACGCATAGCTTCTTTTACATCTGGCTCACTTAGTTTTCCACGAGATTTTAACCTTTTAAATACGTTAGTTAACTTTTCAGAAAGTCCTTCAAACGCCATAAGTGCAACTCCTCTACTTAATTTTTATATTAACTTTTCATTTTCTTCTATAAAAGTCATCATTTCTTTTAAATATTCAGATATATTTCTAGAATAACCATATTTATTATTTTCATCGTTTATATTTACAGCTATTTTTTTTATTTCACCTATAAGATTTTTATAACTAGTAACTTTACTTACTAAACTTAATTTTTTTTCTATATCTGATAAAAATAATTCACTTCTTTTTATTGTATCGTGAACCCCTTGTCTAGTTATTTTCTCATGTTCAGCTATTTCAGACAAAGACAAATCCTCATAATAATAAAGCTCCATAATATCTTTTTGTTTGTCTGTCAACAACTCACTATAAAAGTCCAACAACAAGACATAGTCTAGATTTTTACTCATAGTCAGTCCTCCAGAAAACATTTTTGTAAAGCTTTAAACCTTTACAATTATAACTCAATATTTTATATTTGTCAATACTTAAAATTAAAAAAAATTCAGAAAAAATATGATGAGAATTTTCAGAGTAAATATTTCTATTTTGTATATTTTTCCTTTAATTTTAAATATAATTACATCATCTCATCAAAATATCATATGTTAACTTTGATAGTGGTCTATCTGGATCCTCGCCATCTTGCCAATTGTAGCCGTAAAGGAACTGTTGTAAACTATATTCATCTAAATTTAGTTTATCAAATTGATTTTTTAAACTTTCTAAATATGCTCCATCATCATATATTCTTTTTTTAAGTAACAGTTCTTTAACATATGATTTATGTGTTTGGTAAACTTCGTTTAACTTAAACATATCTTTACTATTTTCTATTTTAATTTTTTTGTCAGATTCAGTATTTATTTTTATATCCAATTCCATAAGTTCACTTGATTGACCTAATAAATTTCTGAGCAATTTATCGTAATAATCATTATCATTATTAACTTTTTTTTCTAAATTTGTAACTTCAAAATAAGCATCATCGCCAAATCTTTCTTCATAAGGATAAATAACATCGCTCCATTTATCACCTTTCATTCTAGAATTGCAAATTTGACAAGAGGGAATAAAATTAAATAATGAAAGTGAAAAAGCAGGAAATATACTTTTGGGATAAAAATGATCTAAATCTGCTGTTGTTTTCTTTTTCTTTTTCTTTTCATCATTCCATGAGGTAATATATTGTCGGTTACAATACGGACATACGCTTATGTTTAAAGATAATATAAGCTTATGTCTTAAATCATCTTGAATATAATCATAGTCGATTATAGGCGTTTCTGCACCAATTAATTTTTTGACACGTTTTTTTAATTCATCTTTCTTTCTTTTGATTTCTGTATTGTGTTTTATTTCTTCAATGTAAGTTTTGATTTTCATCTTATCCTTATCGTCTATTAACAAAACTTCTATGGACGATTCAACATCTTTAAAAGAAATATCTTTTTTGACTATTTTTTGAATCTCTTCACAGTAATCTTTATATCGTTGCATTTCTGTATCATCAAATTTAAATTTCTTACATAAAAACTCACGAACTTTTTTATCAGAAAATCCATTTTCATCGCTCAAAAAATCCATTGTAAATTGCTTTATTGCAGGTGACTCAATCTTTTCGAGCCTCTTATAGTAATTACACCCTATTTTTTTAACCATTTTATTTAAATATTCTTTTACAATATCATCATCAAACCATTTTGTAATCTTAATCATTTTTTATGTTCCTTTTTATATTATCTATTTCTTTTTGAATATTAGTTATCTTTTCTTCAAGTTCCATTAACCTTGTTTCCTTGTTTGTTTCGTTGTTTAATCTTTCATAAAACATTCTTTCTATTTTACTTTTTAAAAATTGGTCCCCAATAATATTAATCATTGATTTGATTTTTTCTTTTTCTTGGTCAGCACTAGTGTATATTAATTTTAATAATTCTTTAATTTTTTCTTCTGCAAATTCACCTATAGAACCTTCCTTAAGGAAAAATGCATCATTAAAAAGTTTATATATATTCGCCCCAAATGTTTCAGAATGTTCCGCATTCTTACCTACAGTAATTTCTCCATTTTGATTTTTGTAAAGATAAATTACATTTTGCTTTGGAATATCTGAAAGAATGATTGGAGAATGAGTTGCAATAATAACTTGTAAGTATGTTCCTCGGTATATTTCAGGCAAAAACTTTACTAATGAATTAATGTACTTGCGTTGCCATTCTGGATGAAACAACATATCGGCTTCATCAAGACACAAAATAGCAGAACTTATATTGTTATTATCCTCAAGTTTCATCTTGTTGTTTTCGGAAATTGAGAATAAACGCGAAAACAAAGAAAATATCGCCATTTCACCTGATGATAATCCCCATGAAAAGTTCAAAAAACTCGAATACTTTGAACATGCAAAATAATAATTCAGGAATTCATCGAATTTTTTGTTATTGACATCAATATATGTGATGAATTTTCTTTGAAGACATTTCTGAAATATTCCTGTATTTTCATCAACCCACTTAATAAAATGATGTAGTATAATAAAACTTGACACTTCATACTCAAAAAAAATATAATAAGAAAAAGGAGTGTTGAGAAATGGCAGAAGCAAAAAATTATGATAAGAGCTACAAAAAGCAAGCTATAAAGCTTGC
>Ga0209373_10000748_pt1 | contig 45857 bp, 69 predicted proteins | sample Higcelweek5metaG_FD_187173 | JGI IMG/M metagenome (GOLD analysis project Ga0209373, IMG submission 187173) | Freshwater pond sediment microbial communities from the University of Edinburgh, under environmental carbon perturbations - High... | ecosystem: Environmental > Aquatic > Freshwater >... | reverse complement strand
TTTATTCATATCAAATAAATTAAAATCTCCATCCTCATCAATCCAAGTAGTCCATAAATCAAATACAATATCATCTATTTTAATATGTGCTTGTCCTAATCCATATTCTCCAATATTATAATTCATTACATCCTTATAATTCAAATCAAAGTATTTTAGTAACATTCCCTCTGAATTTAGATATCTATAAATATCAAGCATTTCATTTCTTATTTCTTCTTTGGTATGATAATTAGATAAATACGCTATATCAAAATCATCATCATGTTCTATCAATATTCCATCTCGTATAGATCCTAGTAACGTTCCACAATGAAGAAAAGTTAAATTATTTGGTAGACTAAACTTTTGAAGAGTTTTTACCATATCAATTTTTCTTTCTCTAGTAAATTCATTAAACAACTTTTTCCTTTGATTCATCTATTCCGCCTCCAAATTTCAAAAACTCACTTATTGGTAATGATTTATCGTCTACATAATAATCAGCATTGGGTTTTCCAAATATCAACTCATCATAAATAACGTTATGGCTGATCAGCCACTTTGAAGTAATATCAAAATATTTCTTCTTGGCTAACTCTGGATCTCCCGTACTTTTCATACCTCTTGCTGTAAATAATATTATTCTAAATCCTTGATTATGCAATTCATTTATTTTATCTATAACCGCTTGAATAGGTTCTGAATTTTCAAAATCTCTATCGTGGGTTATTGATATAGTATCATCTATATCTATTACAAATGTATTGTGTATCATTTCTTTTGCTCTAGTAGTTGAAACATCTGGAGTTCTCTCCAATATTCTAACAGAACACATATTTCTTATAATATCTAAATCAGGATGATTTTTATAATCATCTCCGATTACAAATTCATCAACTTTTAATTCCGTAATATACATAAATTTATCTTCTTGAACTCTAATTGGAACTACAGCATCGACATATTTTATTGCTTCTAACAGATTTCGTCTTTGTTCATAAGTATATATAGGATTTTTACTTGCTATTAATTCATCGCTATTAAGCCCAACTATAACAAAATTATTATCTTCTTTAGCCCTCCTTAATAAATTTATATGCCCGGTATGTAGAAGATCAAAACTGCCTGTTGTAAAGACAGTTTTCATTATTAAACCGTAGGAGTAGGCTCAACGCTTTGTTCTTGAGCCATTTCCATTTTCTTTATTATTCCGGTAACTACTTCTAAATCGTTATCGTCATTAAATATATCTATCATACCTTTTTGGAACTCTTCTGGCGTTACTAAGGCAACTCCGTTGGCGTCGGTTAATCCAAGTGATGGCATTATTTGTAATGCTAACTCAATTTTCTCAGCCCAAGCTTCTTCGGTTAAATTCAAGTTTCTCTTAAATAATTCTGAGAATTCATCTAATTGAGCAGCTTTAACTAAATCTAATGATCTTATTAATGGTTTAGAGTCTTTATATTGATTTTGTAATTGATATATATTCTTTAACTCTGAATATTGTCTATCCTTGTCGTTTCTAGTCTTATAAGTTAAATCTATACTGAAGTCAAAATCTATATCATCAAACTCTTGTTTTATTGTATAACTTTTAAATGTATACTTTTTATTATTTTTATCTCTAATAAATATTTCTTTATCAGCATAATACTTTATCATATACTTTATTAATTTTCTAGAGAAGTTTTCTACAAACTTTTCTATTTGTTCTATTAATAACACATCTATTGCAGTAGCTCTCGCTATTGCTGCATTAGTTCCTCCAGATGTATTTCCGGCACTTCCTATATTTCCCATATACTGATCATTAACTCCAGCATACATTCTAATATAATTTACGAACTCTTTTCCATATTGTACTAACTTATCATCAATTATTGGATATGGAACTTGTGCTATTGCGGTTTTTACATCTCCGCTTACTTTAAATACAACTCCTAAAGCCGCTTGTAACTTAGCAAATTCATCTATATCTATTCCACTTTCTTCAGATATCATCCAAGATGGAACAGTATAGTGCATCGCAACATTATTTATAGCACTCTCTATTAAATTAGCTACTTTACAAGGAACAGTTAATCCTCTCATCAATGGTAATCCGTATGGCGTTTGAGGAATATCTTCACATGATATTTTAGCAATATCGAAGAAATCAAACGGAAACTCAATATTACTTTCTACTATAGTATTATTTATAATATAATAGATATTAACTTTAGTTCCTATTACTTTTTCTCCATCTTTAGTCTTGTTCTCAAACTTTTCTTTTAAACATATAGTATTTAATATAAATAAATTATCTTGCTCGTTAGTATAATCTCTACTAGAAGAATACAATTCTCCATCTTCCTGTCCTCCAGAATACGTAGTAGAATCTGCTGACGCTTCTTTCAACTTACTCATCCAAGACGGTCTCTCTCTTTCAACCCAATCTTTACTTCTTCTGGTTTTATATACTATATAATCTGCATCTTCTTCGCTAGTAGCACTAGGATCTATATACACAGTAGTCGCATGAATATAATTTACTTTAATTAAACCTTCCATTCTGGTTTTAGTTCCACCTATAATCTTATCTGGATCGTATGATATTTGTAAATATCCATCGCCTAAAACTACGGCATCTTTTATTATCTTTTTTATAAAACTATTCATTCCTAAACGTTTCCACTCATATTTATATAACGTTTCTAAAACATCTACTGTATCAGTATCATCTGGAGACATTGGTAATAAATCTCCGCAATAATCGTTAGCATAAATAGACGCTAGTCTTAAATCTATCGCATTTTTAACGTGGTTAATATCACTCTTTAAAATAAATGGAGAATCAGAATTATATGACGCTAAATTCCAATATACACCTTCGTAGTGTGCTTGGTTATTTATATACTCTTCATCTCTCTGCGATTTTCTATAATTAACCGCAGAAGTAATTAACTTATTTAATTTACCAATCAATTCTTTATCTGCATCCATAAACTCTAACTCCTTTCTTTATCTGATTTTTCTAGTACATCTAATTGAACTTTAGGAACATTTAATAATGATACTTTTTTTTCTTCTTTTTTATTAGCGGCGTTTATTTCAATTTTCCTATTTAACTCTTCAATACTTTTTTCTAACTCTTCAATCTTACTATCATGATATTTTTTAAACATTTCAAATTCCACCTTTATGCTTTCAATATCTTTAATACTCTTAATCATTTTAAGTAATTTCATATTCTATAACCTCCTACAGAATTTTTATTTTTCTTAGATTTAAACGCATCATTCATCATTATATTACCCATCATTCCCATATCCTTATTATATACTAATCTTTCTTTAAAAACAAGATTATAGGGTATGTCCTGTACAATATATCTTAGACAGTCCATTAAATGGTTAAACTTATCTATCGGCTTATCTCCAATATTCTTATTAGACTTTCTCTCTTCTGGAGTAGGATATCTATATTCGCATCCTTCCATTATAGTATTCTTACAGCTTCTAAAAATATGTATCTTACCTTTATACATCATATCTCTAGTTTTAGCTATACCATCAACTATATTATTATTCGCTAATTTAAATATCAAATTATGCTCCAACTGCATCTGCTGTTTATACGTTCTAGCGTTTATCTGGCTTCTTTTTGCTGCTGATGGATCTATTAACGGCTGATTCAACATACCCGTTGGAATCGGTTTTATAATATCTTTAATCGCATTCGCAACTTCCGTTAATACCTTATCAGTTTTATAAAACTCATTTATTAAATATAAATCGCCACTATCTTCATTAAACCCACACAACAATACAGCAGACGGATCTCTTATACCTGGATCGTGTGCTAGAAAATATTTCCAGTTAGGATCTGGTTTCATATCATCACATACATACTTTAAAAAATCAGGATAAACAGCACCTTCGGCATATTCAATAATACAATCTACATTTAATCTTACCTGTGATGGGCTTAAACTATTTATAATCGTATTTAAAACACCTGGAGCTAAAAACGTATTATCTCTACTACTACTTAAAAACGCTTCTAAATCCGGATTCGGTTCTGTTACTCTATCGATATACATAGCAACCGTATCTTTAATACTAGGGCTACCAGTAATCTTCGATGCAGTAAACAATAAATCTCTTATAAATCCTTGAGACGGATTCGATATACCTATACCCAAAAAATGATCCTTACTATCAGGCATATTCAAATACGATGCGGCTGGATTTCTCAAACGCTGTATCAACTCAAACCATGTATCTGGATTAATACCAGACATTTCTTCTAATAAAAACGCAGTTATTTCCATAGACCTAAACGTCTCATCATCTTTACTCGAATATCCAATAAACTCATGACCATTACTTAACTTAATAGAAATATTCTGTTTCGTATCGTGCCACTCAGTTACAAACTTCATCGGTAAGTATTCTTTAAATACTGGTATAACCGCTCTCGACAACTGTTGTAACGTCTGAGCCATTAGTAACGTTCTCCCATTCGGAACAGATAAACCGTGATCTATTATTTCTAAAACTCCAGCTCTAGATTTAGCCGAACCTTTACCACCAATTAATAATTTCAATTTCGAATCGCTTTTATGCACGTCCATCTGGTGGGGCAACGGAACATAATCTATATAACACGCATTACACACATTACAATAACCATAGAACTTCTTACTCTGTTTATTTATAGTTATCGTTCCATTATTACAAACGGGGCATCTAAAAATACGCTCCGTTTTACTTTCTTCAATCAACTCAATATCATTAAACATTATTTACCACTATCCTTAAAATAATCATCAGATATCTTATGAATAATATCGTGTGAACTTCCAACTATTTCACATACATCTTCATAATTAAACTTACTCTTCCATTGATTATGACCATACTCGTATAAAAAACAATGACACAATTCATGATACAACGTAGATCTTTTATTTTTAATATCTTTATTTAAATAAATTATCATCCCACTATATTCAGTAGAACCATAAACATATTCTCCGCTATCATCATTAATTCTTTTATTTATTTCATCATTGGACATTTCCAATATTTCCCATTCGTGATCATTCATTTTAAACTTCATACGCTTACGCCTCCCCTTATCCTGGTATACGCATAATAATTATATTCTGTTTCGAATCTTCTTTAATTTCAGATTCTATTTTATCTATTAAACTTAAACTATCTTTCTTACCTTTACCAGCAACCGATGTAATATTTTCTTCAGCTGCCGTTTTCATATATATATTTTTATGTCTTCCAATATATTTAGCGACCATATTATCCATTAAAAACGTCGTCCACTCATCAGCCGTAGTATCTTCATACTTCGCAGATAACTTAAACTGGTTTAAAAACAAATTAGCAGATAAATCTTTCAAAAACAATTCAGCCAATCTTAAAAACAGACCTCTCTTATTTTCGTTTATGTGGTTCGCAAATTTAATATTCTCAATTAAATCCGTAACCTCTCTATCTCTAATCGCATTATTTAAGATCTTTCTATTATCATCAATAACTTCAGTATCTAAAATACTATCAATTTCATCCCTAACCTCGTCCATCTATTCCATCTCCCTATAAAAAAAGGCGTACACGGACGGCATCGCATACGCCAAACGGCGGGTACTCAAAAACAAATACCCATATATGTGAGGTAATCCCCACTACGTTTCGTTGCCATCAATTATATTATAACACCAAATCATCTTCTATGTCTATGTTTCTTCTTCTTACATTTACCTTTACTATGATAAACCTCTTTAGCTGCTGCCATACTTAACAGATACTGTATTCTACACCAAACATCTTCTGGATAATCTCCATGATACGCCAAGAAATACTTATTAATCTCATCAGCCAATTCCGGAAACTTCCTTTCCAACTCATTAAACAACCTATGTTTTTCGTCAGTTAATAACGCCCCATTTTCAATCGTACCCCTACCGCCCTCACGCACCGGCTTTATATGATGGTATGTAAGAGGATTTTCCCTTGTGATCTTTCCGCCCAACCAACAGTTCCTCCCATAGTTATAGACCGTTAAATTTCTAATACCGCTATTGTCCATATACTCAGCATCTCCATTTTCAGCGTCCGTCATCTATATTATAGTATTATTTTATTTTAAAATCAATGTTAGGAGAGATGGCTTAAACACATACACACACCAAGCCCCGTCCACCAGAAAATCGATCTTAAAAGCCACCCCCCACCTCCGAACTTGCCACCATAATTATTATATTATTATGTGATTAGAATCAAAGAGTTTACTTCAAGCCTCTCACGTGCGTACGTGCGTGTGTGTATGCGTGTACGTGTGTGTGCATACTTTACACTAGCAATCTGTCTCTATCTCTCTTGATATAGACAAGAAAACGTTATATTTTATATATACTGATTTTTTTTCTTTTTTTAAATCTGCCTTCCCTTATTTTTTAAGTATCATATATTGTAAGTATATATTATATTTAATTTGGTATAGTTTTTTTAGGGGGGCACAGTTTTTTTTTACAAAAAATTCAGTATATACGATATATCACAAGCCTTGTCTTGTATGGTTTCAATAGCCTACAAACATACATTCGTAAAACTTTTTTGACAAATTTTGCTAAAATGCTTGACATACTTATCTATATGATTTATTATATGGGTAGATTATGAAGAGAGGAGATTTAAAAAAATGAAATTAGTTTACAATATTGTTGGTAAGAATTGGGGGTTAATATTATTCCTAATATGCGTGGTAGGGTTTATGATATTCATGGGTAATAAGGTAGAACGTGAGAATGATTATATGAATAATGTTAAATATAAGGAGGTTAAATAATTCGAAACGGGTTCGCCCGTCAGTGGGAGTTTGTCTACCCACTCTGAGGAGATAGACAGGAAAGAGGAAAGGAAGAAAAATGAAAAGATTTGAAGATTTGAAAGGTTTTGAATTGTTGGCGTTTAAAAAAGACTTGGGAAATAATTGTTTTGTTTGTGAATTTACTGATAATAAAATAGTTAGGATTCAGTCGCATTTAATTGATAATGAATTTATTGAAAGGTTTGGAACGGACACAACAAATATTGCATATGAAGAATTTAATGAAAGAGGGAAAAAAATGAATATATTATATTTAGAAAAAAGAGGTTGCGATTTTTGGAAAGAAGACGAAATAAATAATATTAGTGATTTAAAAAATTATAGGTTATTTTTTGAGGGAATAGAAACAAAAGACGGAAAAGTTATTTGTGGCGACGCTTTTAGAGGTTCTAAAAATATAAATGGTAAAAGCGTCCATATGTTTAAATTATGGTTTGATTTACAATTTGAGGACGAAAGGGGGAATACTTGGAGATATAACACCGATGTTATAAATAAAGATTATTTATATAATAGTAAAGATTTATTAAAAGCAATAAACGAAATTTCAAAGAATAAATACGATAAAATAGAAATAAGATAATATAAAAATATGCGTTTGGGCGTTCGCATAGATAAACGCCCCAAAAAAGGAGAAAGTTATGTTAAAAAGTTTTGTTAATGATATATATGATATTACTAAAAATAAAAAAGAATTTGATATTGAAATATGGAAAAATGATAAATATGTTAATGGGTTAAGTGTCGAATTAGATTTGCGTAAAATGGGCGTAGATTCTAAAAGTGATTGGGAGTTTTCTATTATAAAAGATTTATGTAGGGAAATTGACGGAATTATTAGAGACACGGAGAAAGTGCCGTCTAGTGAAGAAATTAAAAAGGTTATGGAAGATAAACAATATCTATCTATAAAAATTGGGAGGTAATTATGAAAGAATTAAAAGAGATTAAAAAGTTAGTTAGATTATTTAAAAATACTGATTATAAAGTTTTATTTATGGCGTTATGTGTAAATGAAAAGTTGGACTATTTGGACGAGCTCGAAGATTTAAACGGATCTGATTTAGAACGTCTAGAAGAGATTTATAATAAGTATATGGAAAACGACGGAATAACTGGGTTATTAAACGCCGATTTAATGGACGAATTATTTAAGGAGGTGGAATAAAATGATAGAATTAAAAGGTAAAGAACTAAAAGAAAGAAGAGAAAAAGAAGATATTTTATTAAAGAATCTTGATAATTTAAAATTATTAAATGATTTTATGGACGAAGAATTTGGCGAAAGTCTAAAAGCGTGTGATATTGACGATATTAAAAGAGTTCCTATTATGTGGACTGAATACTACGCCGAGGACGAGGAAGAACTTGACGAAGATATTAGTATCCAGGTATATGTTAATTTTAAAGATATGACGTTGTTTATAGAATATAATAATGTAAAGGTATACGAATATAAATACGAAACGGAAGAAGAGTTTAAAGATTTATTTGAAAGTTTAGATTTCGAATCGTATTGTAATTTAGACGATTTAGACGAGTATAAGAAAATAAAGGGGGTGGAATAAATTATGAAAAATAAGAAGAATTTTGATATTGTGTTGTTTAATGAATATATAAATAACGGGGATATGTTAGGGCTTAAATATATAGGGAAATTTATTCCTAAAAGGTTGTGTTGGTTTTATGATATTGTTTTAGAGTTAAATTTTATAAATAATGATTATGAGTGTGGAAAAATAATAGATTTTAATCAACAAATATATATCAATAGTAAAGTTAGATTATTTAAAGAGTTAGGAATCAATTATAATAAAGACAATGATAGTTGGGAGGTGGAATAAAGTGTTTATGGATAAAAAAGAATACTATTATTTAGTGTTTGTGTTAGGTTATGATTTAATGCAAGAGCAATTAAAAAATAGTGAAGAATCTGAATGTGATTTAGTGTTTGAAAAGTGTATTGAGATAATTGATAAGTTTTATGTTAGTGAAGAGATTAAAAATTATAAATGGAGTTCATACGAGGCTTTAAGGGAATTTATAAAAAATAATAAGGAGGTGGAATAAATGAAAATAACTAAAAGGGAGCTAAAAATATTAGATAAATATTTTGGTATTTATAATGATTCAGATTTTTCATTGGAACAATGGACTAATGGTGGTGTTGATATGTTTATAAGTATTGATAAGAAAAGCGATATGAATCTAGTAGAACAATTAGAAAAGTATGTTGAAGATTTTAATATTGACGAAGAAATAGATATGTATAGACAAGCAAAAGATTATAAGGACGCATTTACAATAACTGAAAGTTTAAACGATTTTAATCAATGGTTAGAATATGTAAAAGACGTTGTTAATAAACTAAAAAAGGAGGTGGAATAAATGATAACATTTTATACGAAAGAATTATGGAAAAAATTATCTGATAAAGACTGCTTGGGTTTTGGAAGATATTTAACCAAAGAGGGTAAGATTTACATTGCGATAGATAATTCAACTGGACATTGGTGGGTTGAGGAGTTTAAAAGTTTTGATAAAGCTGTAGCTTGGTTGTTAGGAGATATAGAATTATGTTAAGGGTAAATAAGAAATTAGAAAAGGCGATAGAATCTTGTATACGTTATTCAAGCATAGAAGAGTTAAAAGAACATTTTAAATGGTATAAAGTAGAGAACATAGAAGAACTATCTAATGTAATGTATGAGAGTTATTTAGATAATTATAGTGGTAAAGAATTAGAATATAGAATCAAACTATTAGGAGGAGAAAATGAAAATATATAGTGTTTTAGTAGAATATACTAATTTTGAAGACGAAGATAATAATTATAGTGAAATAAGAGGAATTTATACGACAAAAGAAAAAGCGTTAGAAAGGATAAAATTCGTATTAGAAGAGAATCTTGATATGGGTATGGTTTATAAAGGTAATAGTTTTAAACCGGAAGATTATAAGGAAGAAATAGAACAAGACGGATATCTATTATTAGAACAAGATTATGGTTATGGAGAAAGTAGAATCATATTAGACGAAAGAGATATAAATCAAGAAGACGAATTTCAAAAACTAATTGAAAAGAAAAAAAAATATTGCGACGCTCTAACTAAATTAGGTTTAGCTTTCAAAGAGTTAGACGCTCTAACTTGGGAGGGCGAAAGCTTTAATGAGTTGTTAGATAACGACGATTATCCTTTTACTGATAGTTTTGATGACGTAAACAATTTAGTTCAAAACTGGGTAAGCATAAATAAAAAGAAATTAGGAGGTAAATAAATGAGTTTAGAAGAATTATTACAAAAACATTTTGGACTAAAAGGAAATTTATATCTTAAAAAGCCAAAAGTTATAGGCTATTATGCCTGTGGCTATGGTTATAAAGAAGGCGCTGATTATCAATATGAAACCGATAAAGGAGCAAAAGCATATAATAAATTGGTTAGTTTTCTCTATGATTTAGGAAAAATAATTCCAAATGAAATGAAATATAATGCAAATTACATAGTAGATCAATTAGACGGAATAATAAATGAGGTGGTATAAGTGAAAAATTATAATATTATGTATAATGTAGGTAAAGCTAAATACGTGGTTAATTATCACGACGGGATAAAGAAACATAATGACGGGAGCAATTTCTATGATATAAGAATATTTAGTAATAAGATTAAAATGAATAGTTTTATTGAAGAACTAGAATCAAAGGGATATTATGAAAAGTAATACAAAGATTAAGGACATAATAGATTATTATCCTATTCCAAAGGTATGTAAAAATTGTGGAGCAGAGGTAATATTTACTTCAAACGCAGAAATATACGGGCGTGAATATGGTAATGGTAGGTGTTATAAGTGTACTAAATGCGATAGTTATGTTGGAGTTCATACTGGAACAAAAGTTCCGTTAGGAATATTAGCAAACAAAGAAGAAAGGGAAATGAAAAAGAAATGCCATGATTTATTTGATGAGTTATGGCACGATAGTAATCAAAGAACACAAGTATATAAGAAACTAGCTCTTGCTTTAAGAATTGATATTAAACGATGCCATTTTGGTTGGTTTGATTATGAAACGTTGCAAAGAGCGTATAAAATTATTAAGAAAATATGTAAAAAGGAGATGAAGAAATAATGAAAGAGTTTGTTATATCTATTGTAATAGCAATTTTAATAGCATTGATATTATTTGCTTGGTTGGTAAAAGAAGCTAATGAATATGGAGCAAACACGTACGTTACGTCGTACAAAGAGGAGGTAAAGTAATGGGAATATATATAAATAAATTTATGCCAGGATCTAAAAATAAAATTAGACAGATAGGCAAAGAATATAACGAGACTAAACACAAACATTTAATACTTATTCAAAGTGATAAAAAAGTATTGAAGATTTATTGGTAGGTGTTATAATATGTATAAATTGATACTTAGAAGAAAAGACGACGGAGTTATATTTGAAGAAGAGATAGAAAATATATTTTTATTAAGAAAAAGGGTAAATAAAATAATACACGGAAAATCATTAGAAATATTAGGAAAGGTTAAATTATATTAAAGGAGGGAAAAGAGATGAATAAAAGAACTATAATTTATGTTATAAGACAAACACAAGAAAACGCCGGTTATAAAGAGTATGCGTATGAAGCTTATGAGGATTATGATATGGCTTTAAACGAGTGTGCAAGATTAAATGATATATATGGCAACAAAGAAACACATTTTTATAAAGTAGACGAGATAAATTTATTTGGCAAAGAAACAATATAAGGAGGAAGAAATGATTACATTATATAAGATACTAAAAGACGAATACGGCGAGGGGAAAAATGACGAGGTCTGCGTTGGGGAATTTAAAAGTGCGACAGATCTAGCTGAAAAGTTTTTCAAAGACGGAATTAAAATATCTAGTAGAGCTATAAATAAAGCTGTACAAAAAAGCTATATAATAAAAGAACAATATTTAGTATTTAGATTTTTAGACTAGTCGGGAACTTTGGGGGTTTTGGTATGATATAATGTTAATAATAAGAGGAGGAAATATGAATTATTTAGAATTATTAGAATTAGTAAAAAAAGGTAAGAATCCAAAGAAAGTTAAGGTTTGGGGCATAATTTACGAGTGGCAAGACGCAGATTATTATAGTTATGCACCTAAAAATAGTTTAAGCCGCATAGTAGTGAATATGCTTAATATGAAATATGGATTATGTGGTGGATGTTATATAATTGCAGTAAATGATATTTTAGATCAGTCTGAAAAGAAATATCTATCACAAGTGATTAGACCATTTAAAGACGATGTGAAACATATAGTCAAGCTAGGAAACATAATAGATAAGGAACAATATATAGATATCGTATTAAAGAGCAGAGAGGAAATTAATTTGCCATATTTTAAAAATAATTACATGTATAAAAATATGGAACAAGATAAAGAATATACATTGGAAGAACTAGGTTTAAAATAGTACAAGGAGGAGAGAGAATGCAAGAAAGAAAGAAATATATAGTATCAGAAGACGGAATGTCAATAATTTCTCACGCTGGTAATAAATTAAAGTATAGAATCAGAGACGGAAAGTATGTGGTTTCTTTTAATGCTTACGGCAAAATAAAGACATATTCCGTTGCTAGAATAGTATACGACTATTATAATCCGGAGTGGGATATAAACTCAAAAGAGCTTATTGGATTTAAAGACGGAAACGGTTTGAATCCACATAAGGATAATTTAATAACTGTTGGGAGAACAACATTAAGAGAACATAAATTGAATCCAGAACAAGAAAAGTTAGTTAAAAAACTTCACATTGAAGACAAAGTATCTATAAGAAGACTATCAGAACAATTTCAAATATCTAAAAATCTTGTAATTAAGTTGATTAAAAAATGATAAAAGTAGCGATAATAATTGCTGTTGTCTTAATTGTAGATATTATTTGTGGATTTGTGGTTAAAAAAAGGGAAAAGAAACTATTAGCGTACAGCATATTTTATTACGTTTTAAGTATAATGTTAATCGCTGCAATAGTTTATTTAATAAGGTGGTAATATGGATTACTATAAAATGGCTATTGATAAATTTTCTGAAACGTGTGAGTTAATAACGTTCAAAGATGAAGAAGAATGGTTAAAAATGAGACAACTGGGCATAGGAGGATCTGACGTAGCTTCAATTATGGGGCATAGCCCTTGGAAGACTGCAATAGACATATATAATAGCAAAAAAGAAGAGCAAGAACAACTAGGGGGCGACGCAATAAATTTTGGTAGAAAAGCCGAGAGTATAATTGTAGAGCTTTTTAAATTAAAGTATGGGAATATTTATGCAGTATTAGATTTCAAAAATATTATGTTTAGAAATTTTTTTATACCTTTCTTCCAAGCAAGTCTAGACGGAGGATTAGTAGATAAAAGAGATAATAGTGTTGGAGTATTGGAAGTTAAGACTAAACAAGATAAGGTTGATGGCTGGTACGATGAAGATAAGAATCCTACTATACCTAAATACTATCTAGATCAGGCAATACACTACTTTAATACAACGAACGCAGAGTTTGTAGTATTTATAACACTAATCAATTATAGAACTGATTTTGGGGATATAAGTATGAAATTACTAGCTCCAAGAGTTATCTACAAGAGAGATCTAATAGATTACATGAATAAGGTAAAAGATAAGTGCATAGACTTTTGGATGAATTATGTAGAAAAGAACATAAAGCCAAAAGATATGTTAAGTTTTAATTAAAAGGAGGAAGTATGAGTATGGATAGCGAAATATATTATAGAATATATAAATGTAAAGATGACGTATTAAGGGTAGTATGTATGCAAGATTTTGATGAATATGATTACATACAGGAAGACTTTTTGAAAGATGAAAACGGAGAAAAATTGATATTTGATAATGAAGATTCTGCAAATAAGGCATTGAATAGTTTTATTAAAAATACGGAACTAAAAGTAGGACAATATGTTAGAACAGCAGGAGATGTTTATGAACCTAGTAAAATTGGTAAAATTAAAGAAATTGATATTGTTTCATTTAAAGAAGTTTGTTATAGAATAGATAGCTGTGGTAAACACATTTTAATACCAGAAAGTTTTATTGTTAAATCAAGTTTTAATATAATAGAGTTAATAAAAGAAGATGATATGGTAAATAAGGTTTTAATTACGAAAGTAGATTTAAAAAGTCAAAGATTAGAATATGAAGAAGATTTTGGAACATATTACATTGATAAAGAATCTATAGAAGAAGTTTTAACTCACGAGCAATACGAAGCAAATTGTTATAAGATAGGAGAATAATATATGAATAAAGAAGAAATGTTTAAAAAGTTAGGTTTTGAATGTACCAGCAAAGATATAATTTAGATTTAGAAAAGTAAAGGAGGAAGTATATGAATAAGCTATTTAAAGATTTAGTATTTATTAAGCTTAAAGATAAAGAAACTGGCAGAATATCAAAACCGGTGGGAATAAGAAAGCTAATATTCGAACAAGATGAAATAGAGTTTGAGTGGGGCAAATTCGGAGATGATGATTATGCTAGTCTACCATACAAAGATTTTTTATTTTTCAAGGAAGAATATGACGTTATAATCATGTTGAAGGAGGAATAATGTTAGAAAAGTGTTGTATTTGTGGTAAAAGATTCAATGTTGGGGATAATAATTTTGTTATATTCCCCGATAGAGGATATAAAATGTATCATATAGATTGTATTATAAATTTACAATCTCAAATCCACGATATAAAAGAAAATAATGAATTTTGGGAACAAATGTGGTGGAATAAGTGTGAAAATCTAAAAAAAGAAGGAAGACAAACAAAACAACGAATAGATGAGTTAGTAAAATGGTTGGAAAACGAAATAATTGGGCTTGGATATGACTTTGGCTTTAGAAATAATGATATTTATATTAAAGTATATAAACAAATTTTATCTAAACTAAAAGAAAGCGAGAAATAGCTATGTTAGATGATTTAGGTTGGAAAATTAATGTTGAGTTAAGTGATGAAAGTTATAATGTATATGAAAGAGAAGACGAAAGTTTAAGTTTAGATTTTGATAAAAGAAAAATAACATATACGAGCGAAAACACAACAGAACAGATAGAATTATCTTTTGCCACTTTAAATGCGATTTTAGAGTTAGTAAAAGTAAATGCAATATTTTAAAAAAAATTAAAAGGCGAGAACTTTAAGCTGTTTTTTATGATATAATCCAAATAATCGGAAAAGGGAGGTGGAATAATGGAAGAAAAAGATATCTATATTGATAGCGAATGGAAGGAACACGTTATAGCAGATATGCCATCAATAATGATTTACTATGTTGTCGTAAAACACGGCAAAAATAATCTAGTAGCTCAAGGCTATAAAAAAATGACTGATAGATTCGATAACATAGTTAAAAATGCTGGTGTCGTAGAATCAATTAAAAGTTTAGGAGGAAATTAAAATGGCAAAGAAAAAAACATACAGATACGGAGATCTAAGAATGTATTTAACTGGATTAAAGTTAGATACGAAGGTTGGAGATCCGCTAGGGAGTAAAATAGGAATAGCTGTAAAAACTACTGATAAAAAGTTTGGAGCATATTTTACCTATGATGATTTAGCGGAGATAGTTTTAAAACATGCGAATAGTAAAGAAGGAGGAAAATAATGAATTGGTTAGATGTAATTTTAATAATATTTAATATAGTGTTGCTTGTATTAGCAATAATCTGTGTCTACGGAGTTATAAGTGATGCTTATGGCTTTATGGATGGGTTTGGTCTTACGATACTGGCGTTAGTAATATATGGCTTAGTTTTATTGGTAACTTTCGTAACTCCGTTTGTAGCAATAGATAAATCCGAGGGAATCACGGTTGGGAAGATAACGAGCGTTGATAAAAATTTCTTTGGAACGACCACTATATATATAAAGACTAGCGAGACGGAACAAGAACCTTATTGCACAGAAGATGATAAAATAATAGAAAAAGCAAAAGAATTAATTGATAAAAAAGTTAAAATTGGTTATGGCACAAGAGTTGGATTATATTCAACTTCAAAATGTCATCAAGCTCCAGTAGAAAATATAGAAGAGGTGGAATAATGGTAAGACCAGAATTAGAAAGAGAAATTTCAGTAAATTTACCAGTAGCAACGAAGATAACTCATAATATGGCTGATATAAAGGAGTTTGCTATAAAATTAAAAGAGTTTTATTCAAATTTAATATTTACTGATGAAGATGCTAAATCTGCAAAAGATGAAAGAGCAAAGTTAAATTCATTTAAAAGAAAAGTTACTGATTTAAGAAAAAGTAAAATTGATGAAATAAAAGTAGCTTTAGGTATAGATGATTTCGAAAAAGAATGCAAAGAAACTGAAAAGTTGATAGATGAAACAGCTGATTTTGTAGATGCTCAAGTAAAAATATTTGAGGAAAAAGAATGGAATCTTAAAAAAGAAGAAATCGAAAAGTTATTAACAGATTTAAAAATTGACATAATTTGGGATGACAAATGGAAAAATAAAGGTTATACTCTAGATACAATATCCAAAGATATCGAAGTTCAAGTGATGGCTTATGAAGAAGATCAAAAAACAATAGAAAAAGAAATTAATGTAATAAAAAGAATGACTTCTGAAGAAAAATATATTGAAAGATATATTCATACTAGAGATTTAACCGGCGTGTTAGATGACATAGAAAGAGATAAGAAAACTATAGAGCCTATTAAAGAAGGAATAAAGCAAGTTGTCGATGGTATTACGGTTAAATTATCAGCAGAAAATACGGCATATGGATATACTTTCTATGGAACTAAAGACCAAATAGAATCGCTTAAAAAATATGCTAGAGAAACACTATGGATGGAGGTAGAATAATATGTGGTGGTTATATGTAATAGTAGGATTTGTTGCGTTTGTAATAGGGTTTGGTATTGCGTCTTATAACGCTCCAAGCTATGAGGATTATGATTCGTATCACACACTAGGAAATTTTCGCACAATGGTTGAAAAAGAAAACTTAGAAAGAGAAATTGGAATATTAAAGACACAATTAAAAATATATGAAAATTCTAGATGTGGTTGTGTTAGATGTTATAATACTAAAGAATATTTTTATGAAACACGTTGCAAAGAGTTGCAAGAAAAAATTGATGGATTACAAGAAATTATAGATAAAATAAAGGAGGATTTAGAATAATATGGAAGAAATAAAAAAAGAAACTAAACCGATAGCAGAGGTAAAATCAGTTAAAGATATACCTTTCTATGCTAGGATTCAAAAAGTAAGAGCAGAATTAAGTAAAAACGAATTAAGTAAATCTGGAAAAAACGGATATTCTAATTATAAGTATTTTGAATTGAAAGATTTTAGTGCTAAAGCAGATGAATTATTTGAGAAATATGGAGTTATGCCTTGGTTTACATTAGAAATGAAGTCAGACCTTATAACAAAATCAGTTCCAAAAGATGAAAATGAAATGCCTAAATATGAATATAAATCAGTTGAGTATGCTAAATTAGTTTTATATGATGCTTATTCAACAAATTCAATAGAATCTTCATGCAGAACTGTTGAAGCTGATGTAAAAGGAACTTCTGCTATTCAAGCAGCCGGTGCTAAACACACATATTACAGAAGATACCTATATATTGATGCTTTAAATATAGCTGAATCTGATGCAGTAGATGGAGACGAACCGACAGATCCTAACGCTAAGGGCAAACCAAAAAGCGTGAAAGACACACCTAAAACAGCAGAGAAGAAAGAAGAAGAACCAGTAACTGAAGACACTTCAATGACTGACAAAACTAAAGCAGAAATAAGTAAGTACATTAAGGAAAAAGGATTTACTAAACCAGTTCCAGAAGTGATTAAAATTGCTGCTGAAAAACTTGGTGTTAATGTAGCTTACATAAAAGAAATGCAAAAAGAAGGACTAATTGAAATAATAGATGATATGTCTAAAGAGGAGGTAGCTTAATTATGAATTATTGTATGTTTGAAGGGAATCTAGTAGATTCAGTAAGTTTAAAAAAATCAAAAGACGGAAGTAATTATTGTTTTGGTAAAATAGGTTGCTACAACGGAAAAGATAAAGACGGAGAAGTAAATCCATCAATGTTTATCGAGTTCGTAGCATATAGAAAAGATGCTGAATTGATAGCAGAAAAGGCTAACAAGGGAAGTAGATTACTTATATACGGAACACTAACTAGAGAGGACACCAAAGATGAAGAAGGCAAAAAGTATGTTAATCTAAAAGTATCTTGCAATATGGCAAGAATATTAATTAAAGCTGATGCCGTTAAAAGAGAAGAACCTGAAGAAAACGCCGAAGAAGAGGAGCAAAGTTGGTAATATGGAAATTAAAGATATATTTTTAGTAGAAAAAAGACCTACTAATTTAAAATTAAAAGATTTTACATTTATAAATTTACACCCAGATTTTGATAGAGCTTATTTCGTAAATAAATTTGATGATAATAATTTTAATATTGCAGAAGTGGTATTAAGAGGTAAAATGGTATTAGGATTATTTCCTAAATACACATATGAAGCCGGAACTTCTATAAAAACATTAGATTTATTAATGTTAAAGTATCTAGAAAATAGAAAAAGCGTAATAGATGGATTTTTATCTGTAAAAGATTTAATAACTAACGCTTTAAATGGTATGACAGACAACGAAGAAGAAATTAAGAAATTGAATACTTTGTACGGAACTGAAATACCGGTAAAATTATTAGACATAGATAAAATAAGCAGTTTATTAGGCGAAGGTTATAAAGCTCTTTATGTTAGAGATAACAAGAGTATTATCCCACACGGCGGGAATACAATAAATATAACTTTGTACAAGGAAGAAAAAATAAGTGAAGAAAGAGTTTATATATTCTTCAGATTATTTGAAATTATTAAGAAAAAAGAGAAAACTGATGAAGGAGAATATTTTGTATTTGACTTACCAGAAATAGCAATTCCTACGTTTTTACTTAAATAGAAGATTAAGAGGAGGTCAGCAAAATGGGGTTCTTTGAAAAATATATTGAAAAACAGTATAAGAATGGAATGATAAATTCTATTGAACCTAATGATATGGATAATGTTATGGTTTGCTGTCCTTATCCTCATTCTATAGAAAGTGTAGATGATGAGTGGAACACCATAACTAAAGAATATTATGAAAAATCTCCAAACGCTATGATAAACTTGGAATTAAGAACATTCCGTTGCCCGATATGTGGTAAAAGCGTAGAGGAAGATCAGTTTAAAGAACAATTTAAAGAGGAAGAAAAAGAAGAAATTAATTGTACTTTTTCTAAATTAGAAGATAATATAAAAAACAGTAAATTTAAGACGGTGTTAAAATCTAAATTACAAATAGTCGCAATAGCACAAGTTCCTTTCTCAACGTATGAGAGTGCAACATTTATAGATAAGAAAATACCAACGGCTAATGAATTAATAAATAAAACAAAATCTGATGCAGATATACTAGAATCTAAATCTTGGGTTATGGGAAGTAGAAATTCCGGAGTATTAAGGCTCATAGAAGGAAACGTAAAAGAAGAAGATATAGACGATATTTTAGCAGATATATGTGATGCCGGTAAAAAATGGTTTAATAGCTATAAATTAAAAAAAGGAAAACTAAAAACAGTTTATAAATTTTCTGTTACCGATATAGTTACAGAAATGGATGATAAATATAACGAGACAGTAATTGATATGTATACATTTCAGCCTCTAGAAGTAGGCAGAATGTACGATGTATCTTATGTTTTATATCCACATCCGACAAATAAACAACAAATAGTTATGATAACAGAGAAAATAAATGTAATAGAAGATAAGTTTGAATCTAATGAAGAAAACTTAAAAATGCTAGAAATATTTAAAGAAAACGAATATACTGTGGAAGAAAAAATAGAACAACTATTCCAGAGTGCTAGAAATCATATAGCACCATATATAGATAAAAATTTATGGTTTATATTAGATTTAGTTTATAATTCTCCACTAGACATAACATATCAAAAAGTTATCAGAGGAGCATTAGATATATTCGTATTAGGAGATACCAGGACAGGAAAATCTGAAACATCTAGACTATTAAGAAATCTTTATGAATTTGGAAGTATAGTAAATTTAAAAACCACTACAATAGCCGCTTTAGTAGGCGGAAGTGATGATGCTACCAAAACTGTTAAATTAGGGTTATTACCAAGAAAACATAAAGAACTAGTAATACTAGAAGAATTTAGTGGAGCTCCAATGGGATTTATTAAGACCTTAACAGAGATAAGATCCAGTTGTATGGTAAAAATATCCCGCGTTAAAGCAGAATTACAAGCTCCATGTAAATTAAGAATGATAACAATATCTAATCCAATAGAAGCGGTATCTATGTCGAGTTTTCCAAACGGAGTAGAACCGATATTAGAACTAATACCAGCTCCAGAAGATGTCGCTAGATATGATGCTTTCGTTTTAGTTCCAAAAGTTACGAAGAGATCTAATCCTTTTGAAGGAGAATTAGATATTAGAAATAAAATTAATAAGAAAAACTATGAAACTAAAATAAGTTGGATAAAAACTTTGACTGCTAATGATATTATAATATCTGATGAAGTTGGAAGTTATATATTTGAGAAATCAGAGATTTTAAATGATATGTTCGAATGTAGTTTTACTCTATTTGGTAGTGAGACGGATAAAAAACTTGCCAGAATGAGTGCATCGTTAGCTTGTATGCTATGTAGCATAGACGATGATAATAAAGTAAAAGTTACTAAAGAACACGTTGATTATATATATAATTATCTAGTTAATAATTATGATAATAGTTTATTTAAATTAAGATATTATGCAGATGAAGAAAAATCATATATAAAGCACAACGCTGAAGATGTAGCTGCGTTAAAAGGATTATACCCTATGAATACAACTTTAATAGACTTCTTATCAACGACGAGTAAAGCCAGTAGAAATGAATTACAGAGTATATCTGGTATGAATAGAGATGAATTTGCGATAGTATTCAATAAATTAGCCTCTAGAAAGTTTATTAGAATATATAAAGATCAAGTAGCACCAACAATAAAATTTAGAAACTCTTTGAAGGAGTTATAATATGGTACAGATGAATAAGAAAAAATGGGGATATTTCAAAGCAAATTATAAAGAATACGGTTTTGAATACTTCCCTAAAATTCCTAAATTAAGAGAAGAAATTTTAATAAACAGAAAATATAACATAATGATAGTTATGGAAACCAGAATAGTAACTTCATTTCATAATGTTAATAATGAATATCATAAAGAATTTGATTTAATACTTTTAATGGAAAGAGAAGGACTATTAGATTTAAACTCTTGGAAGGATGCGAGGATGCAAGAATGAAAAAGTTTATATATAAGGAATGTACATGTATTACAAATTCTAGAGGAAGGTTTTTTAAAGGACAAACATATTTATACAGAAAATTAACTTTGGAAAATGGCAAAAAATTCTATTATGTATTATATGATGAAAAACATAATATAGGGTTCTTATATGGAATAACACAATTCCCTCAATTCTTTAAAGGAGAGTTTATTTATGAATGAGATGGATCACTTATTAAAATATAGAATAAACAAAGATAAATCAAATATAATATTAGTAATAGTCCCTAATTTTACATTAATAAAAAAATATGCGGATAAACTAAATGAACTAAACGAACTAAATATTATAAGAAAAGTAGAGTATACTAAAAGGAGAATTGTACTTACTGATGGTAGAATAGTAAAATTTATGACTAAAGATGAAATATATATTGGAAAAGCAAGAGGTATGTTCTTTGAGGAGGCTAATTTTTATGAATGATTTTAAATTAAATCCTAGATTGGTAGAAGTTAGAGCAGCTATAATATTAAATAATTTAGCTAAGTCTGGAAACAGAGAAGATTCTAAAACATTTCTATGGATTCTTAAAATACTAATAGAAACTGCATACCCAAATTCTGGAGATAAATTCACAGAATTGCTAAAAGATAGTATAAATGATGTTCTAATTGGAGCGTCTAAAAGAGAAATATATACTACTTTGGCGGTATATTATGACCAGAAAAAAACTTGGGCTGATAAAATGGGATTAAATTATGGTACATTTTATAATACTATATCAAGAGAATATGATTCAAAAAATATACAGGAAGAATATTTAGATAGCTTGATACCTAGATATACTCATAATAAGGATTATTACAATATTTGTTGGAGTATTGCATCGTTTATTGATAATTTTAAATTTCAAAACGACAATAAAATAGAAAACATTCATCCTAGAACATTAGAATTAAAATTTTGGGTAATTTATAATAAAATCTATAATATTTTACAAAATCAAGAAAAAATGATAAGTTTTTTAACTAAAATATGTCAGAAGTTTGAAATGGATTACTCATCTATATCAGGATTATCAATAAATATATCATATATAAGCAGATCAATGCCATTTAGCGTACCGTCAAAACACCAATTTTATAAAGAAATGATAAATATGGGTTATATATATGGTATGGAAAAAGGCTTTATATCAGAAAATTTACTTGGAAGAAGAAGAAGTTTGTTATATTTAAATTATTATTCAGATATAAGCGAAAATATATTAAATGATGATTATGCTATGGGAATTACTTACGAATCAACATTGAATTGGAAATATATAAATGAAGAAGAAATCATTAAGTTTATAAATTTATTTATTAAGCTAATGGAAAGAAGGTTTTAAATATGGGTAAATATATAGAAGGAAGTTTAATAACCAATATAGAAAATGTACTTAATAAAGATTTTATATTTGTTGGCACTAAATTATATCATAAAGGCTGGTTTATGTCTTGGCAAGTAAGTACACTTCAACGTTATGTTAATAGACACATGGTATATGAGGCTTTAGATAAAGATACAAAATCTTATTATCAACTAAAAGTAGAAAATGAAGAGTTAAAAGATGTAATAAAACAGATACTAAGAATTTGTGATGCTTCCCCAAATTTAAATAATCAAATAATATTGCACGTTAATGAGAGTATGAAAAAACTATTTAGAGAAACTCTTATGGATATTGCAAAAATGAGAGGAGGTAAATCATGACCAGAGAAGAAATGATAAAATATTTAGAAGCAAGACGTAAAGATGCTCAAAAAATATACGCAGAATCATACCATCTTCCTGATAATAGTTATAATATGGGATATTTCGACATGATAGATGAGATATTAAGAACTTTTAAATCAGATTTCAAAATGAAAGATGTTAGTAAGATTAAAAAATTAGAAGATAGTAAAGTGGATTTCGAGTTTTCTAACGAATATAACAAGATGGAAATGGCAAGAAATGTTATAATTCTTTCAAAAACATTAAGCCGCGTATATTCTAAAGTAAATGAGTTAGTAAACGCTATCAACGAAGAAAGGAAATAAAATATGTATGAGTTAAGATATTACCAAAAGGATTTATTTGAAGCTGTAAAAAGTGATTTATGGTATCATAAAAGAATTATACTTGTAGCTCCGTGTGGTAGCGGTAAAACGGTAATATCTGCTCATCTTATAAATTGGCTAACTTCGGGTAATAATAAAGCGTGGTTTATAGTACATAGAAAAGAATTATTAGATCAAGCAGAAGAAACGTTTAAGAGTTTTGGAATAAATATGAATAACATATCTATATTTATGATTCAGACACTCAGAAATAGGCTAAATTCAATCAAAGAGCGTCCAGACGTAATAATTATAGATGAGTGTCAGCATTCAACTAGCAAGACGTATTTAGACGTTCTAGAGACATATCTTAACACACCAGTTATAGGATTGACTGCAACGCCAACTAGGTTGTCCGGAAAACCTTTGGGAGATATATTTGAAAGTATGGTTGAAAAAATCACAGCAACAGAGTTAATTTGGGATGGATTTCTAAGTGATTATGATTATTATGCCCCTAAAATAGATGCAGATTTTAATAAAGCTAAGATAATAGCCGGAGATTATTCTCCATCAGATATAAATATATTGATGGATAGACCAAAAATATACGGCGATATAATAGATAATTATAAAAAATTAGCAGATAATAAAAAGGCTATAATATATTGCTCGTCAATAGAATATAGCAGAAAAATAGAAAAGCTATTTAACGATAGCGGATATAGTGCTAGACACTTTGACGGAGATACTCCTAAAAATGAAAGAGATCAAATAATTGAAGATTTTAGAAATAATAAAATAAAGATATTAACTAATGTAGACTTAGTCGGAGAAGGATTCGATGTTCCGGATTGTGAGTGTATATTATTATTAAGACCTACACAGTCGTTAGCATTATATATTCAGCAGTCTACAAGATGTTTGAGACCTAAAGAAGGTAAAAAATCTGTAATAATTGATTATGTCGGAAACGCATACAGACACGGAATGCCTACGGAAACAAGAGAGTGGAGTTTAACTAAAGAAGTAAAATGTAAAAATAAATCTGGAGAGCCAGATGTACTTATTAGACAATGCAAACGCTGCTATAAATGTTATCCTGGAACAAATAAAATGTGTCCATATTGTGAAAATGATAATGGTAAAACAAGAAGAGAAATAGAAAAAGATACTAAAGCTGAATTAGAGCGTTTAGCGGAAGTTAAAAAAAGAAGTCTTAAAATGGAACAAGGAATGTGCAGAACATTCGGAGATCTAGTAGCTCTAGGGAAACAGAGAGGTTATAAAAATCCTGCTTTCTGGGCGAAAACTATATTAAAAAGTAGAGGGAGGTAGTTTATGGATTTATGGATTAGAAGTTCACAAAGAAAAAATTTTATACCAATAAATAACGGATTGTATATTGAAGAAATAGATGCAACAATATCTAAAAAAGGAAATTTTGAAATAAGAGCAATACAGTCTAATGGTTATACGCCTTTAGGAGATTATAAAACAGAAGAAAGAGCATTAGAAGTATTAGATGAAATACAAAGTATGACTATATTAAATATGAATATTTGTAATACAGACTATGAAAATGCCGATTTAAAAATAAAAGCCAAAGTATTAGAAATGATGGTTAAAGTTTATGAAATGCCAAAGGAGTGATTAACGTGTTAATAAGATATAAAATATCAGTAATAATAGTTATTATAGGAATAGTGTTATCCGCATATTTAACTTTATACGTAATGGGTTATGGTGGAATTATGCAGATTAGAAATGCGGATTCTGCTTCAGATATTACATTGGGAGTTCTTAGGATAGTATTCTGCGAATTAGGGTTAATTCCGTTATTTATATCTAGTGCTGTTGTAAGCGTAATAAACAATGAATGAAGAAACTAGAATACAAAGAAAAATAATGGTAGGATTATCCGATTATGGAATGTGTTTTAGAATAAATGTGGGCTTGTTTTTTACTCAATATGGTGCTAAAATTAAAATAGGTGTTGATGGATTTAGCGATTTATTATTTATTGGAGATTTAAAAGTATTTAAAACGCCTACTGTTGCATTTTTGGAGGTTAAGACTGCAACTGGTAGACCTACTAAGGAACAATTAAACTTCATAGCTAAAATGACCGAATCCGGACACATAGCAGGGGTAGTTAGAGGGTTGGAAGATGCAAAGAGGTTATTAGGAGTGATATAATGAAAGAACAACTCATAAGATGTAATTATGAAAAAGCGGTTTGTGATAAGTTTTCTAAAATAATATTGGTTGTAGTTATGCCTGATAAAACTAAAGAAATAATTGTAAACGATAATGTAGTAGAAAAGTTAGATTATATAAATACCGCTTATGATAAAGATCTAAAATTAAAAAGTAATCAACTAATTAAAATAGAAGATTACTTGTTAGTAAGAAGATAGGAGTATATATGAGAAAAAACAGGAGACATGACATCTTCTAACGGGAGGTGTTATAAATGGGAAAACAATCAGTTAAAACTAGTCCTAAAAGAAAAGCTAAATATCAAAAGCAATTTTTTAGAACAGAAGCAAATTTAAAAAGAAAAAACAAAACTAATAAAAAAGCAAGGATCTAGTTCTTTGCTACTATAAGATATAGAACGGTGCGTACGAGATGGTTCGATTCCTCTCTGAAAAGTTTGGCAAGTTTGTTGTTCTATCAGCAAAGGGTACATATGAGTTCGACTCTCATATATAGATATATCTTATAGTAGGAGTGAATTAACTCCATGTTCTGACAGACGAACGGAGGGCTGTCTTGGTTATGACCAGCATACGCTAAACTATTAGTCGTAATTCTATATAACTATTCGTAATGGAATAAGTCGTTATTGTATAGAAAAATAGTATTTTATATGTGTCGTTAGCTCAATGGTAGAGCATTTTAGATCGATCACTAAACGAAGATTTTAGTATATGGGTTCAACTCCCATACGACACACCATATGGGGCAATTTGGTTCACCGCCTTTAGCCTCACCCCTTTTTATTCTTTTAAGAAAAGAGATACTATTTCTAGTATCTTTTTTCGTTATGTATTCTTTCTAATTTTTTCTAGTTGTTTCAGTATTAATTTTGCTTTAGTAGTAGCAGAATTTTTTTTATTCAATTCCGTAACCGTTGGAACTTCAACTCCTTGATTTTTTAGTTCCTTTACTTTAGCTTGATATTTTTCTAGTTGATTATATTCATTATTTGTTACATTCTTTTCTTTATCATTATACAATGCTAATGAAGGAAATAAATTTGCCATATTCTGCATTCCAGATTGTTCTCCGCTTACTAGATTCTTTATCTTTTTTGGTTGTGATGTAAATACATCTAATCCAGAATATTTTCCAAATAGATCTACTAAATCCGTTGCAGTTTCTTTTTTGATATCAGCTCCAGTAAACATATCTTTACCAGATACTAATTCAAATGGTGCTTTTATCATTGGAGAAGTAGCAGATACAATTCTTCCTAGAGGATTACTCATGTATTCTCCTAAATCTGATAATGGTAAATTTAGTTTTATAACTATGTTATTCCCGTTAGCATCCTCAAATGGTAGAGGTAATAAAAATCCTTCTTTTTCCCACTCTGCATATTCGCCCTCATCAAATACATTATCATATATTTTGTTAGTTGCTTTTATTAATTGTTTATACTTTGCAGGATTTTTTAATGAATTACTTAATTGAAACATTAGGTTTTGTTTAGTAAATGTATAGAAAGGTATTATCCTTTTCATAGTATTTCTTTCGAACGGAGATAAATCCGTTGCACTTGGGCTGAATAATATTCCTTTTACTGCCTCAGTAGAACTATTATATCCAGACTTTACTAAAGCTTCTGGATTCTTATTGAAATAATCCATAAGAGTCATTTTATACATTCCATCTACATATTGGTTTAAATTATTATTTAATTTTGCTAATTTATCAACTTGTTTACCAACTATGTTTTTAGAAGATTTACTTAATATATCCTCTATATCATATAGTTTAGAAGTTGAATTAAAGAAACCAGACTCTACGAATTGAGATAATAATTTATAATCACTTATCTCAGTTCCTTTTAATAATCCTTTTGCAGACTTATCAATTAAATCTTGAGCATTCTTTAATATGCTCAATGATTTAGTTTGAGCTTTACTAAATGGTGTAGCTATACTCATCGGAATATTTGCTAACATCATATTTGTACTTCCACCTACTAAGTTACGAGCTTGGAATCCGAAACTCAAAGTCTTATACTTCTTAAATGTATTATTTACTTTATCTACTACATTTAATAATGTATTAGATGTCGTTGGATTTACAATAGGATTTATCATATTCGCTATTTTTTTATCTATTATTATATCTGATCCTTTAAAATTCTCTATAAAGTTTTTAACTGAATCAGTTTTAAATACGTCTCCCCATTTCTCCATCTCATCTACTATGGCTTTAGAACTCATTTTAACGTACCCTAGAGGAGCTTTTTCTCCCGCTAGTGCAGTTCTAACTAATGTACCATCATTCATAGCTGTATCAAACAATACGTCATTCATAAGCATCATAGAATTGGACTGTTTAGTAGAAGTATTTATAAAGTCAAATAAACTCTCAGTATAATTTATATTAAACAATTCTTTAACATCTTTATTTGATAGATATTCTATATCTTTTTTCATTCTTTGTATTTGATTTAATATAACTGCATCCTTAGTTGGATCTACTCCATTTATTTTACTATTTAATAAATTTACTTGTTGATTCTTAATTTTTATCATATCATCTGCTGCTGCTTGTGTAAGTTCTTTGGCTTTAGCAATTTCGCCTAACTTAGCATTGTTCTTAGTTATTTTTGCTGTTAGAGAATTACTTTCACTAAATGATTCTACAGTTCTTTTAACAGAAGATATTCCTTCTTTAGTTTTTAAGTTTTCTAATTCTTCCATTAACTTATATGTATCATTTTCAGATTTAACTAACTTAACATTAGTAGAATCTAGCTTATCTATTAATTGTTTCATTCTGTTATTAGAAAGGCTAGAAACATTATTGGACTTTTTAGATAAAGTGTTATCTACTTCAAAAATTTTATTCGGATAAAACGAAACTGCAGTCGTGTGGTTCATTATTGGATCTTTATAAAAATCTTCTAATGAGTTATATGTTTCATTATTTCCTTCTCCGTAGTTATAGTTTATAGTTCCATCTTCATTTATATCTAGTCTTATTTTAGATCCTCTTGATGTTTTATATTCATAATATCCTTGTTGTTTTAGTAACTTTTCATCTATTACATCTGGTTGGTTATATAAAACTCCATCATATCCTTTATTTTTAAGTATAATCCTGGTTGCGTCAGCATCTGTACCAGCTCCAAGTTTTTTTAATTCTTCTAAAGATAAAGACCTACTTTCTTTATATGCAGCATCATAAACGCTTTTATTAGCAGGATTGGAAATATCTAAATAATATTCTTTAACATATTTAGCTTTAGAACGTGCTGGATTGGCATTGTCCTTAACGCTGTCAAACCAAAATCCATTAAATACAGCGTCAGTTTCATTAGACCTTATTTTACTTTCATCAAATATTTTAAAATTATTTTCGCTCCCATGATACATTCTTATTATGTTCCCGTTTTTATCAACTGTTTTCGTAGTTTTTAATTTAGAAATTTCTTTATCTGTTAAAGATTTTCCTAAGTTATCAACTTTATTTCCTAAACCAGCACTTGTTCCATCATCTAATTGTTTTAATATTGATGACATCTCTTCGCTATACTTTTCTGATTGACTACTATACTTAATTAAATTCCCCATTTGAGTTTCATCTGCTATTTTTGAATAACTTTTTATATTTTTTTTATTTAATTCATTTAAAATTGATATTTTTTGTTGTTCTTTGGTAACAGTATTTTTTAATACATTTGCACTTTTTTCATCCAAATTATTAAGTTTAGTAGTTAATTTTGTTTTAGTATCATCTATAGACTTTAAAAGATTTACCTTTTTAGATTCTAAAGAACCTAATTTAACAGATGACAATTCACTTGTCTTTTTATTTATAGTATTTTCAATGTGTTTTATCGTTTCACGTGGAACGTCTTCTTTGGTTAAATTGGTTGCTGCTTGATTTTCATATTTTCTAGTAGCAAATTCTTTAGACATCTTTGGTTTTCCACTACCATATTTTTTCATTATTTCTGATTTTTGAAGAGCATCGTCATTAACTGTTCTACGTAGATATCCTTCTCTATCAACTACAGGATTAAAATCAACGCCAGTATTCTTCTTAATAACGTCTGCTACTTGTTTATAACTAGGTTGTATCTTATCTTTATATAATTTTAATAACTCTGGATCTGATTTAGCAGCATTTAATAACTTTAAATCTTCTTCTGGTAAATCAATTCTCTTATTAAAAGTAATATTATCTAAATTTTTAACTAAATCAGGATTACTTTTTAATATATTATTATTTACATTAGTTATTTTAATATCTCCACCATCAATAATCTTATAATTTAATCCTTTTATGCTTTTTAATTGGTCTAAAGAACTAGTTAATGCTATTTTATCGGCATCAGCTACTCTTACAACACCATTTTCAACACCATTTTTAAAATTATTAATAATTTTACTTACATTGGTGGTCTTTTCTAATCCATCTTCAGTTAATAATGCTAATTGTCTATTTAAGACTGATGCGTCAATGTTTTTAACTGCAGCGTAATCATTTATAGTTTTTTCTATGTTTTTTCCTATTGAAGTGGCTTCTAATTGAGTTAGAATACCTTTTCCTTCAGAATTTTTCATTTTATTCCAAACGTTACTTGGTAATGACTTAGAAAAATTAAATGCGTCTTTTATTCCGGTTTTAGCTTCTTTATATAATTCTAAAGCACCTTTTACGTTAGTTCCTTCTTTTATACCATCTGGAAGTATTTTGCCTAAGTCTTGCACTAAATCAGCACCAGAATTAGCATATTTTATTCCATTGATAGCGTCTGCTCCTTGAAGAACTTTAGATATTCCTTTATCAGCTAATTTCGTTAGTGGTTTTACTACATATTTACCAGTAGCTTCAAACGCTCTTTGAGTCAAATCTTTACCGATAGGTTTAAATACATCATTAGCAGTATCTAAATATCCTATGGCTTTTCCACTAGTATTTACTACTTTACCGGCATCGTCTAGTTTACCTATAAGTTTTCCAGCGTCTGATATTACATCAGCACCTTTTGTTAGTTTACCAGCTCCAGAAACAGCTTTAGCAGCTCCGGCAGTTACTAAATTCATAGGATCTAAAACTATATCTGCAGCAGTTCCTAAAATATCATCTATTCCCCATGTAGATGGATCTTTCAATTCGGCAGAACCATTATCATCGTTTCCTATGCCAACATTTCTTAATATTTCTCCACCACTAGTTTTAGTTTCTCCAGTTATTCCTTCTTTTAAACCAGTTAAAACGTTATCTCCATTGATAGCGTTATTTATAGCACCAAACGCAGCTTGTTGTGGTCTTGATAATATATCTACAACATCAAACAAAACATTTTGGTCTTCTGGTAGATTTAAGGCTTTTTCTATAATATTTCTACTATCTGCGTCTTCTCCTATGCTATCTAATCTTTTTTTATAATTGGCATTTTGTTTAGAAACAGAATTAGAGGAAGAACTATCAAAACCTTTGAAAGCTGCTTTCCTCTTCTTATTTATATTATTTAAATATGAACTTAATGATTGTGTAGCCATATTACACCATTCCTTTAGCTATAATTTTTAATAAAATCTGTTAGCGTTTTAACGTCATTTGTTGGTAATACGCTTCCTAGTGTTCCTTGTAATGAATTTAATTGACTTATATATTCAGTTTTTGCTGCTGCTTTTTTACTTTTATTTGTTGCTGCAGCATATTGATTAACAAATTCATTGGCTAAAGATTTAGCCGCTACTTGAGCATCTTTTATAGATGTAGTTAAAGCGTTTTTATTAGAAGCATAATTAGAAGCATTACTAGAAGCCGAATTTGCTGCTGACGCTCTAGCCTCTGCCAATCTTTGAGCTTCTGATGTTTGTAATCCTACTACTTTTTGAGCGGTATCTGCATCTATTCCAGCTAATTTTAAAGCTTCTTCTGATATTGTTTGAGTTATACTCTTATTAGCGTCTTCTGTACCTCTAGTTAAATTCTTAGTTAGTTCGCCTTGCTTATCCATATTAGTATTAGCAAGTGAACTTATTTTATTTCCTGATTCAATATATGCTCTAATAGCATCTATAGATTGTAATCCAGATGCACCTAACCCTTTAGCTGCACTAGATGCTCTAATTCCTCTATCTGTCATATAAGCAGTATCTTCTAAATCACTTCTTCCTTGTTGGTAAACATTTTGTTGTGATTTTTTACCAGCAATAGTATCTTCTTGCAATCTCTTTATAGTATCTAACAAAGTTTGTCTTTTAGTTGTACTCTCATTCTTTATTATATCCTTTTGAGAACTAGCACTTTGATTATAAGCACCAATCATAGGATTTAAATCTATTGAAGAAACTCCAGAACCACCACTACTAGATGGAGCAGATCCTAAAACAGAATTAATTATGCTATCATAATCATTTGTTAATTGTGGTCCAAATTTTGATATATCATAAATACTTCTATCGTTATATACTTTAGCTTGTGCACTATTTGAGCTAGTTTTTACTGTTGGAGTTGAAGATCCAACTTTATACAAAGACGAACTCGATTTAATTGCCTTTGGATCGTATATACTATAATTAGCCATATTAATTCTCCTTTCAACTTAGAGTTGATAAATCTTTTATTTGGTTTATCAATCCCTTATATTTATTTATTTCAATTAAGATAATTTCATTTTCTTTTTTAATATCTTCATATAAATTTTTATAATTCATTACTGAATATAATTCTAGCCAAGTACCATTATCCGCCACCCATTGATTGTCGGCTATTCTATGCCAAGTAAGTTTTCCATCGTTATATACTTCTAAATCGTTATAAATGCCATTTTTTACTGCATAACCTAATGATTGATTGCTTGTATTATGATTAGTTCTTACATTTAATTTATCGGCTAATACTTTAATTTGGGCTATATCTTCGTTTTTATCTGCTACCGGCACTATAGTATCAAAAATAAACGCATTATAATCCTCATAAGTTCTTTTAGAAAACGCTTTACTATAATCAGAATACTTGAACCAACTGAAGTCTAAATGTATTCCATTTGCTAATCCTGTCTTACCAGTCATTCCTAACTTAGTATCTTTATTAACTTTATTACCTTTGCTTATATAAGTACATGTTAAGTGATAACACAAACCTACATATCCTAATCTAGGATAGTGTATATAACAGAATATTGCACCATTTCCATCTTTTCCTTCTGATAATACTATTCCATCTTCAATAGCATAAACTGGCACACTATTTCCATTAGCCGAATAATCTGTTCCGGTATGAAATCCTGCAAACGCTATTATATTGCCCTTGCTATCTTTTACAGCATCTCTATATCCAAAATAACTTGATATAAATATATTTGTTAAAGTATGAAACAACTTTTTAGCATTTTCTATATTCATAGTATTCATAATTATCCCAACCCTTTTTCATCGTCGGTTTTAGATTCTGTTATAGCTACTTTTATTTTTATTATATCTGCTATTTTTTTAATATCCATAACTCCATAAGTTACTATTCCAGAAATAAACAATATTCTTAATGCTTCTATTAAATTTAGATCTGTTCCACCTACTGATATAGCTAAAATATCTGGGTTTAAGTAACCACACAAATATATAAGACCTGTTGATACAATTATTGTAAGAGCCTTATATAATCCGCTAAAAAACTTACCTGTATTCCACTCATCCTTCAAACTAGCTAATGTACTTCCAGCCAAAACATTTGCAGCCATAACGGCAATTAATCCTAAAACTATTTTTATCATTATAAACCACTCCTTTATTTTATTATACTACATTTTAATATAAAAAGAAACTATCGCTAGTTTCTATTACATTTTATTTTTTAACTTATCCCATATCTCAGAAATAGTTGCTGCATCATGTCTAACTTCACTATTCCACCCTTTACTTAAATATTCAGTACAAAGATTAGAAATCGCACAGAATTGTCTAGTTGTTTTAACTTTTAGTATTTTATCTATATCTCCATCGCAAAATCTTATATCAGCAGCGAAATTGGAAACGAACATTTTAGCTTGTTCTATATAGTGTTGTGTTTGTTCCTCGTTAGACTCATCAACCTTATCAGATAGCGTTTTTATTGATTCAATTAGTTTATCTATTTTCTCATCAGTTTCTTTTTTGCCTAAAAAATAACTGATAGGTTTCCACTTAATTTTTTGAGATTTTTCTATAACAGTTAATAATGTAATTAGCGTTGTAGCTGCTCCAGCTATCCAATATCCTGATTCCATAATATCTATCCCTTTCGTATATTATAAGTATACTATTAAATGAAAAATTTGTAAATATTAGAGATTTTACTTATAATATAATTAATCTATTCTAAAGCTTATTCCATCAAGACATACGGCTGCATTATTTCCAACAATCGGAGTTACATTACCATCTGCATATACATATACTGATCCAAAAGCGGAATTACTTAATACTGCAAATATTTCAGTTGCTGTTGGTCTATATCCTGCAGGTAAAGTAAATGCTAATTGTGTCATTGTTCCTGATTTTATAAGTCCTCTTAAATAAACTCTACCATCATGTTTATAATATCCTGCTGTTTGAAATCCGCCACCATAATTTATCCAACTGTTTTGAAGTGTTGGTGCAGTCCAACTTTCGTTATTGTGTTTTTCATTTAATACTTTGCCCTGATTAGCAGATAAAGCATTGGTAGCAGATGTACTCGTTAAGTTATCAACTACTGTTGCTACTACTCCTGAACTTTGAAATGCTTTTATTATGTAGTTAGTGGCAATAGATTTTTGCATATTATTGTGGGCTTGACCGTGAGTTCCTAAAGCACCTCTTGCATTAGTAGAATATGCACCTGTGAAATTATTCCAAATACCTGTACACCAACCATTTGAAACTGCTGGTCCATTAGACACAACAACATCATAAGGCAAGTGGTCTAGTGTTAATATATTTGTTTGAGCACCATACTTTTCTCCAAGTGCATTAATATTAGCATCAGTTGAACTTTTTCCAACTGGTACATAATCTCTCATATCTGGTACATTGAACGTTGTGGAAGCATCTCCTGCTCCGTATGTAGTGCCTATTACAGCATAAAGTAAATTATATGTAGTTCTTGATATTGCTTGACCATTACACAACAACCAATTTTCGGGTATTGTGTCAGATGTCCAAGGCATCATTCCACCTATTGGAAATGTATCCCCAGATACTATTCCATATATTGTCCCGTCTGCTTTTATATCTCCAGCAACATGTATACTTCCGTTTGGTAATGAAGTATCAGGTTTTCTTCCTATTCCCAATATACTTTTTAATGTATCACTAACTAATCCCTTAAATTTCCATAATAATGGCTGTGCAGAGTTTAATATTAATCCGCTATATACTACGCTACTTAATTTATCTGTTATAGTTATTTCTATTTCAAAAGTCTTTGTTGTGGTAAATCCAGATGCTCCTAAATCTCCATTTATTTTATTATTAAATGTGAATGCTCCACTTGCGTTAGTCGCTAGAGTTAAATTAGTATATCCGCTCCAAGCACCACCAACTTCTTTATATCTATATTTAGCGTTATATATGGTATTAGCTACTGACAATCCAGACCAATCATTATAAGTTCCGCTAAATGTTAGTGTAGTTTCATCATCAACATTATCCGTTCTATATATAGTTCTAGTAGAAACAACAGGAGCAGTATAGTTTATAAATGTTCCTATTGTTTTTGTCTTAGTAGTATTGTTACCCCTACTATCAGTCGCTCTTACTACCAAGTTAGCATTTAATACTCCATTTAATGTTTCAACTACAGAAGCAACAGCACTATACGCTTTTGGTGTAGGAGTTGTTAATCCTGCATTCTCGAACGAGTATGTAGACATAGTAGCACCTTTTTGAGCAACTGCTTTATTAGCAGCAGAAACAGTCATTTGAGCGTTACTATATCCTCTTATAAATTTACTAGAATCTCCAGTTAAAGCTAACGTCGCAGCGTTAGTGTCTTCAAAAGCAAAATCAGTAAATATAGGATTAGCATCAACTACATAGCAAGTTTGATATGAATATGTATATCCATATACTGTGCCGCCTATTTTAGTAACTGTAGTTATAGATATTGCCACATCATTTCTATTAGGAACTAGTGCATATATTGTAGCTAATTCCCCCGAAATAAACGATATCTCTTGCGAAGTAGTAACATCATAATATGTTTTTATTAAAGTATAACTTCCCGCACTAGGATCTTTACAATATACCTCTAAATTATGTGTTATACTTCCATCTGCTCTAGTAACGTTAGCAGTAAAATTTGTTCCTAGATTGAAATTACTAAATGCAGATGTGCTTAAATACCAAGTTGTTCTATATAAACTTCCAGATGTAGTTTGTAATCCACTATCTCCGGCAGTTACTTTTAACATAATATTATATGTAGTATTAGTAGCTAATCCACTTATATTGAATGTTCCAGATGTTCCACTTCCAACACTAGCTGACCAGTTAGATCCTCCATCTGTTGAATAGTAAACGGCACTTACCGTTTTATCTGTAGACCAAGAACACGCTACATTAGTAGGGCTATTAACATTAGCATTAAAACTAGTTATAGCTGCATAACGTGGTATAGTAGGAAGATTATAATACCAAGTTCCAGAAGACATTACATAATATGTAGGTATTCCCGAAACGTTAGCCCAACGTCCACCTTTAAAATACATACTTACATTTTTTGTTCCGTCTGAACCGTGATATACATTCATATATTCTGTAGCTAAATATTTCGTACTATTACCAGCCGGTGGGGCATAAACTAACCAATCATTTGGTGTTTGATTATATCCGGTAGGCATAGTATTACCGTGCATTGTTCCATCTATTGTATTTTGGTAAATCCACGATCTGCTAGTTGCACCACTAGGCTGATTAGCAAATTGTATGTATGTATCTACGTGCATAGCAGAATAATTTCCCGCTACATCCTGACTATCTAAATATACTTTAAAATAGCATCTCCAGTCTCCACCAGATAACGGAGAATTGTTCCCACTACCATTATAATATGTATAATATGTATTTAATAGTGTAGCCATATATAATCACATCCTTTCTAAAATTCTATAACGTTTTCTGTATCTACTGATAATTGGGTAAACACCCCAACTGATATTTTATCACTAAATACTCCTGATGGTGTTGTTATTCCATTTTCATCAAATTCAGTTACGGTTGATAACTCTGCTCCATTTTCATCTAATAATACTATTCTATCTCCAGTATTATCCATAATATGTTTAAATAACCCGCTTTTCATTCTTACTTCTATACCTTCGTAAGACATTTTTATTGTTGTTCCAAAGTTTTCTCCTGGAGCTGGTTGCCATTTTAACGCATTAGCACTTATTACATCGTTTTCTATCAATGCTCCATAGTTTAACATTAGATCACTATATCCAAATTCTGCTCCGTTTGTATTTATTTCTATAATTATTACGTTTGAATTAGTTACGAAACCATATTCAAAATTTTCATTTAATTTTTCATCATCTGTATCTATTAATTCGGTTAAAGTTCCGTTAGTTAATTTTAACTTAGAAACTACACCTATAGGATTATTATAAATCATAGATAGAGTATAAGCGGTATTAGGATTGACTCTTATAGTCCATTTCAAATATCCTGATTCTGTAGAATAATTCATAAAATTTGATACTGTATTATTTGAAATATCTTGGTTTTGTCTAATTTCCCAAGTTCCATCCTTTTCAAATGTATCACTATTTAATTGACTAAATAATTGTAAACTATTTACTATTAAATTAGCTCCACCCTTAATTTGAAAGTTAGTAGTGACCGCATTTATTGATTGAATAATCTGGCTCAATTTACTGCTTGAATTATTTAAATCTAAATCATTTATAACGTCAGTAAGATTTTGTTGAATAGGAGCTAAAGCTGCATCAATTACATCTTGTTGAACATATCCAACTAATTTATTCCAGTCAGCCCAATCAAAAGTTAAATTTGCTTGACTTGATACTAATATATCCCCAACTTTAATATTATCGGGAAGATCTTCTAATCCTGGCGGAACTATAAACATATCGTTAGCAGAATATTCCGTAGGTTTTAATGTATGAACGGATTTCTTTCCATCAATTAAATCAAACATACTAGATGGAATATCATCTTCTTGCCAACTATATACTGGAATTTCGTCTGTAGACTTATCATATCTATAACTTATATTTGTATTTCTATCTCTCCATAAATCTCCAACATGCAAATTCTTTTTAGTATCGTTATCCCATAATATAGATGGATCATCATAAGAAAAATATGAACTAACTATTCCATCTACTGCATTAACTAAATCGGCATAACTCCCATTTACAAAAGTATCTAATCCACTATCATCGGTGTATTTAGTTGCTAATTCCCAATCGTCAGCATCATAATCTCCTGTAGCCCTTGCAACAATACATCTTTTTAAATCAGAGTTTCCTCCGCCAACCCATAAATCTCCAACATTATATGGAGGAATTGGAGTCGTCATAAATGTAGCACATTTTCCATCGGCAGTTGATGCAGCATTAGACGCCAATTCATAAGCATCTAAAGCAGCTTTATCAGTTATTTCTTCCCACGTATCTGAAGTTGAATTATATCTATATAATTTTAATATATCCGTATCAGTACAATACCACATATCTCCATCATGTTTAATTCTATCAGCTTCTAACCAATCATTAGGATCTGTTTCTTGAAAATAGCTTTCAATTTTACCATCTATTTGTGATTGAATCGCAGATTTATCATTAACATAAGTTTCGTCTGTAAATAATATTAAATCGTCATGATTTTGAGTTGCAACTTCACTTACAGATGAAATTTCCCCTTCTAAATCTGCTATATCACTTTTATATGCGTCAGTTAATGCAAAATCTTCAGCGGCTAATCCAATCTGAACATCAACGTATTCTTTCATCTCGTTTGGAAGTGTGTTTAACTCTGCTATTATTTCTTCTATAGAATCGTGATGATCGTTTACAGCAGCCATTACCTGAGCATTTGTAGAATTTAAATCGTTTCCATAAAGGATTTGACCGTCTAAAAAGTTAGTTCTTAATGTTAGCTTTGCCATACTAATCCCCCTTAACTTTCTTCAATTTATAAACAATACCAATGTCTGATATAGAAAATGGTTTAGTATTGCTTCCAATATCTCCTTCTTCTCCAGGATATATATCGTACAATTCAATAGATATACTTTTACCTTTAGCCTCAGTCTCTGATAAAGATAACTCTATATTCTGAGTTCTAATAGCTCCAAGTAAAGTTTCTCCTAATACTAATTCTCCTAATACTGCTCCAATTTTTAAATTCAATGCAGCGTTAGTATTTACTTCTTTTTCATAATAAACATAACTAGTATCGCTATCTATTCTAATATAATACGTTTCTGGTGTCATTACAGGCACACCATCAACTTTTATTACTACGTATAATGGTATTAATCCATTCCCATCGTTATAACCCTTTACAAACACCTTTTTGAACTTCTTATTGTTTGTAGGATATCCTAAGAATATCTTTGATGATGCAAAATATGAACTGTATGCTTTGCCATCATCTGAATAAATATCTTCAGATTCAAAATCTAATATTTTTAATTGTTTTGTATCGTCTGATGTTTTATTTATTATCTTACATATATAATAATCTATTCCAAAAGAATCTTTACTAAATAAAGCAGATAAAACAGATGTATATCCAGTATCTTCTGTAACGTTATATATATATTTATAATACGCACCAAGTGCATAATTATATATCAATACTATATTCCCCATAGTTAATACATACGTGTTACCTTTAACTACTGCATTCATAACATCATCTTTAGGATAGTCTCCTAAAATTCCTAAATCTATTTGTTGAATATTTTCAGTTCCTTCGCCTGTATATCCTTGTTTTAACATATATAATCCGTTTTTAGATAAGAATACTAAGTTATTCTCTATTTGTCTTATACTATTAGGATTAGTACAACCAACGAAGTCATTTAATGGGAATAATCCATCTGTATCTCCGGAGAATGGGAAACTTCCAGATAATCTTTTCCATTTCTTCCCTAATGATACAGCATAAAATTGTCTAAAATATTTTATTGTATTTACTTCTTCTCCGCTTTCATCTATAGCATATATATAGTTATAGTTTGGAAAATAATAGAAATTATCATATTCACTAAAGAATATATATCCGTGTCCGCCATATAATACTAGTTGATTATTCATTATCATACAATATAATGAACTATTTACTATTGCTGCAACATCCGATACTTTTCCTATTTCTTTTATTTGTTGAGGTTCTGCAGTAAAATATCCTATATAAGGAATTGCTGTTTCCCCTTTTGTTATTTTAATTTCAAATTTACCTTCCAAGTTAAAATCTGTACAAGTAAATATATGAGTATTAGGACTAGCTCCGTAAGATCCAGTTAAATCTTTATATGGATTCAATGTTTCATCTATTTCTCCATTATCAGGTCTATATTTTGGAGTTCCTAATGCAGTAGAGCCTTTTGCTATAACATTTATTTTAAACTCTTTATTTACCGTTGTAGTGTAGACTGTAGGTATAGACTTAACTGGCTCTCCGCTCAATGTTAAGAATACACCTTTAATAGCGTCCACAGTTCCCGTTCCACTATCAAAATACTCCAATGGAGTAGTTGCTAATATATTAAATCCTATATTAGAAATTTCTATAGCATTTGGTTTATATGCGTTTGAAGCACTAATTATAGTTAATAATCCAGCACTTATTTGGTATAGGTTATATCCAGTAGTAAAATAACTCTTATCGTTATATGTGATTACCTTCAAAAATTTTTGATCATATAATCTACTATCTAATAGGTTTATTTTACTTGTTACTGTACTGGTAGTTATAGCTGTTGTTTTATCAACTTTTATATCTAAACTTAATGTTATTTCTGGAGATTCAATTAAACTAGAAGCATTATCTAAACTTACCTTACATTTAATATATTTAAATACATTCTTTTTTACTGGATTTAAATATGATGATAAATCTGATTTAAACATATAATATCCGCCTAGTATAATATCAAATTCAACTTCACTCTTTATATCCCATAACAACATATTTTCTTCAAATTCATTAAAATCATTTATCATTTGATCATTTATAATATTTAAGTGTATAACTTTATCATATATTACATTTATACTCTCAGACGCAGTATTAGCGTCAGTATAAGTTATAGTATCTTTTAGCATTTTAAAAATCTCATTATGAGCGTTTTGTGAATTACTAGTAGCTCCATTTAATTTTCCAGTTAAAACTGTACTAAATGTTACTCCAGGATTTAATAAATCAGTAAAACTAGTAGGATCTGCTACTAAATCATAGAACATTTTAACTAAATCCCCTAATCCGTTGTCTTTCAACCCTTTTCTTTTACTTATTATTCCTTCTTCTTTCATCTCATAATTTACTAGTGTTCTAAATACGTTATCTGACAAAACACCGTCAGAAACTGAGGTGTTATAACCCTTATTAAAATTATTTATTACCGAGTATCTTTTACCAGGCAATCCTTTTAAATATTGTTCTGTAGCCATATTACCACCTCTGATAGGTTACTGTTCTATCACTAGTTCCTATTACGACGCTTCTAACAGCACTTCCTTCATATCCTGTTGCAGCTCCAAGCGATGTTAAAAGTTTTATAGCACTATATCCTTTAGATTTAAAATCACTTACAGCATCTAGAAATCTTCTATAGTGAAAATTTCTTTGCTCAGCGTTATCGTCGTTAGACATTATCATATAAGATAGATAAGGCTCTACTAATCTTAACAACCAACTATCGCTTACGGCGTCATATTCAGTAGTATCATAATTTGCTTGAACAAAAAATGGTAAATTAGTGCCAGTTTTAGTGTTTATTTCTGATATACAACCATTAGCATAACTAATTATATTACTAGTATTCATAGACTCGTCGGCAGCAACATAGTTGCTGACAACAGCAATATCTCTTAAAACCATATATATCACTCCTTATCATAATTATAACACATTTGTGGCAAATAAAAAAGAGTAGATAAATCTACTTCTTTAAAGCACTAAGTATGTTCTGCAATGATTGATCTATGGCGTAATCTTGTTTTATTTTGGTTTCTTCCTTATTTCCTATTACAAATTTACAGAATTTTCTCTTTATTAACTCTAAAGCTCTGGAAAGTGATTCTAATCTAGGAGGATCATTCACATCAAAGTCTTTATTTCTTCTTAAATCAGTATAATAGGCTGTATTTTTAACTTTAAACATTTCATTTGGATTATATTTCAAGAAATCTATCCAATCTTGCTCAGTAGATTCTTCTTTATATTCAAAATCTATTGGTATTTCATTAAATAACTTATTTAAATCAAGATTCTTTAAATTCATATCTAATATATATCCATTTACTCCATCTTTTACTATTTCATGAGCGGCTGGGAAATCAGTTAATACTACTGGAGTTCCAACTTGTAAAGCCTCTCTAGGAGAATATGGCATTCCTTCTGTATCGCTTAATTGAAATAAATAATCAGCATCATGTAACGCTTGAGTTACATTCCATATAGCACCCTTAAACTCTACGAAGTTACCAAACATCTTCATTTGACTTTTTATACTTCTCTCATAATCCCCGTCATATGAATCTCCATAGACTGTTACTTTTACTTTTCTTCCGGACTTTTTAACCGTTGTTAAAAACTTTATTAATCTTTCAAAACCTTTTTCTCCACTTATTCTAGATAATACAATTATATTTAGAACGTCTTTGGATCTCTTTTTAATATGTTTTTCATACTTTATATCATTATCTAATAAATTATATATTACTGTTCCAGTTATACCGTATTCTATTTTTAATGAGTTAGCAACATTCTTACCAACACATGCGTGTTTAGCAACCAATGGTCTTCTAATATAGTTAAAAAACATACTATGTTTATATTGTGTGAGATCAGCGTGTATTAACGCTCTATAATCTCTTGCGTCTATCTGATAATCATCTATCTTTCCCCACGCAGTAGAATATAAACAAATATCGGTACTAAACGGTTTCCCTTTATTTTCTTCTACACTAGCATATTTTTTTATTTCAGATAATCTTTCTTTATCCGCCGTATCATAAACAAAAGTAATATCAAAATACTTACTCATTCTCTTACAAAAATTAATATCGAATCTTTCAATTCCTCCAATATTGTTAAGCTGAGCAGAATACAATAACAGTTTTTCCATCTTCAACACCTCTATGATTTCATTATAACATAAAAAAAGAACTATTTCTAGTTCTCTTAATTTAACTCGCTTCGTATTCTCCGATTTTAGGATTACTTGGATTTCCGAAAGTTCTTCTTTTGTTTATCTCACTCATAGCTTTTTTCTCAATTTTTGATTTTATGAAATCAGCTACGGCTGGAGACAACATATAGGTTCTTCCATCAAATATTATGTTTACAGAAACATATTGATATGAGCATCTAAATCCGTTTGGATATAATGCAGCATATGCTATTTCTGCTTTGAATGGAACTTTATCGCTTTCTTTTTTCGCAAGAACTTTTAATGAATCTTTCTTAGCTTCCGCTACGATCTTTTCATCAGTTTCCTTACCATCTTTGAATTTCGGTTTTATAGTTGCCATCAGACTACCTCCCTTCTACTAAACAGAGCCTTCAGTTTGACTAGCGTAGAAATCTTCACGTGTTATTGGATTAGATACAGCATGATGTAATATTGTTATTGCTAATTCATCAAGAACCTTAGCTCCGAATCCCATAGCAATCCAACCTAATGAAGCTTTTTGTCCCAAATTGTCTCCAATTTTAGCACCAAAGTCCATCTTTTTCATTTCAACACCAGCACCTTCTAATTTCATAACAGCGTATGCGTTTTCAGCAATTATATATGTGTGATATACTAATACGCTTTGAGTATTTTCCTCTATTACAGGGTACTCATAAACTCTAACTCTCATATTATATATATCTACACCTTCTAATGTGCCATTAACAATAGGTTTGTTTGTATTGCCTGGAACTAAGAATTTATTCTCTAAATCGTCATCATCAATTAAATCTTCCATACCTTCTACTGCAGTTAATACTGTATAGTTCTTACCAGCAGCTTTCATTCCACTACGTCTATTAGCTTTCATAACAGATGTAGCTTTTCTTAAAGCAACTAGAGATAATACATTTCCAGTTGCAACGCTATTAACTGTTGGACTGGTAATATTAGATGCAACAACATAAGCAACTCCAGCATCTTCTTCAATAGCATCTCTTACTATTAATTCGAATGTAGCAGCAGCATGTTCTGCTAATATTGATGTATAATCTTCTAAAACTTTTTGTAGATTGTATGTTTCGTTTTGACGAGTAACTTCGACATATGCTCCGTAAGTTGAAATTGAACCTTCAACTGTGCTATAACCGACTTTCATACCTGCAGGATTAGTTCCTTCAACTATTACGTGTCTATTAGCAGCAACAGGTAATGGTTTTACCATTTTCCACATTACTTTATTTGTTCCTTGGTTTCTTGCAACGCTTTGTTTCATTCCTAATGTTTGTAAAACATTATATTCTACTTTATCATTGATCATCTTTAACAATACCTTATTTTCAATAGCTTCTCTATCGAAAGCAGGTGTTGTAGCTCTGATACTTGTTAATGTGTTTGTCATAATATCATTCCTTCCTTTATTGGCTTATTACCAACTTTTTTCTTTAGTTAATTCTTTGTATAGTTTATCTACTTCTTCATCAACGGCTTCTGCAGTTCCTGAGGTTTGGTCTAACGGAACTGTCTTTTTTACTTTTACCTTTTCCTCTAACTCTTTTTGTTTATCTATCTTCTTTGGAAGATAAGATTCTAACAATCTTTTTAAAGGTTTAGGCTGCATTCCTTTTAAATCATCTAATGTAAGTCCATCTTCAGATAATTTTTTATCTATTTCTTCAGTATCGCTTGGGCTTAACTTATTATCGTTATAAAATCCCAATATGGTATTTGAAAAAACTTCTTCTTTTTTATCTGATTCCGCTTTAGATATTTTATCTTCTAAATCTCTGATTCTCTTTTCTCTATCAATTTCTTTTTGAACTTCCTCGACGGTTCTCCCAGAACTTTCAGCCTCTTGTTCTATTAGCCTTTTTTCTGTTTTACTTAACATCGCATCAACATCTTCAAAACCTAGTTTCTTAGATATTTCTTCAAATTTCTTTAATTTAGATTCAATATCAGACATAGAAGTTTTCATTTTATCTTTTTCTTCTTCGGCTTTTTTTAACTTTACCCTCATTTCTGCGGCTGCGTTAAATGCCTTTTTAGACTTATCATCTACACTTTTTTCTTCTTCTTCCGCCAAACCATCTTCGCCGTTATCATCAGATTCAGATTCCTCTTCGGTTTCCTTTTCTTCAGTAGTTTCTTCAACGTCATCTACAACATCCTCATCTTTCGACTCATCAATATCTTCTGACGCTTCTTCCACTTTTTCCGGTTCTGATACGATTTTAGCTTCTTCTTCAGCAAAAAGTTCTGCAAAATCTTTTTCCATACTCTATCCTCCTCACTTTATTTTTTCCTGAGTATTCTCATTCGGGCTACATGGAAGCCTTGATATTATGGAGAGTGATTTATTACTCTTAATAATAATATAACACTAAAAAAATAGATTGTCAATAAACAACCTATTTAGTATTATCAATTACTTTTTGAACATCTGCAACGCTTTCCTTTAAAGATTTTACTGCAGCATCGTATCTATTTTTATCAGATTTTAACTCTGCATAATTACGAAGTGTTCTAACATCGTCTTCTAATCTCCACTTTTTTTCTTCGCTAGACATACTTTTAGCAACCATTCTCATTTACTCCACCTCCTTTAATTGTATATATTTCCCATCGTTAGACGGCTTCATTATTATTGGAATCATCCAGTCATTACCATATATTTTAGATAATATTTCTTTAGCATTTTTTGGGGCTTTAAAATTAATACCATATAAACTACAATCTGATAACGGTAATATTGTATTGGAAATTTTATTCATATCAAATAAATTAAAATCTCCATCCTCATCAATCCAAGTAGTCCATAAATCAAATACAATATCATCTATTTTAATATGTGCTTGTCCTAATCCATATTCTCCAATATTATAATTCATT
>Ga0209373_10000747_pt1 | contig 45952 bp, 45 predicted proteins | sample Higcelweek5metaG_FD_187173 | JGI IMG/M metagenome (GOLD analysis project Ga0209373, IMG submission 187173) | Freshwater pond sediment microbial communities from the University of Edinburgh, under environmental carbon perturbations - High... | ecosystem: Environmental > Aquatic > Freshwater >... | reverse complement strand
TATTTCAGAAATAACTTCTTCTACATTTTTAAATAATATTTTACAACTTGGACAACCTGTTCCTAATACTTTTATTTTCATATTTCCTCCTATACTAATAAATAACTAAAGTAATTAAATAAGTATCCCATAATTATTATACCAATTGTAACAATAGATATAAATATTACTAGTAATTTTGTTTTTACAACTCTTTTTAACATTATTATTGATGGTAAAGATAAGGCAGTTACAGCCATCATAAATGACAATACTGTTCCTATTCCTACACCCTTTGTAACTAATGCTTCTGCTATTGGTAATGTTCCAAATATATCTGCATATATCGGTATACCAACTATAGTAGCAATTAATACTGAAAATATATTATCTTTTCCAATTATTGCTATTATTACACTTTCTGGTATCACATTATGTATTAACGCGCCAATACATACACCAATTAATATATATATCCATACTTTTTTTATTATATTTAACACTTGTTCTTTTGCATATTTTATTCTATCTTTTTTTGTTAATATTTCTTCTTCACAATTACATTTAATATTATTATCTCTTTTTAATATAAAGGGTTCAATATATTTTTCTAAATGTAGTTTTCCTATTATAGTACCACCTATTATCGAGATTAATAAACCAACAATTACATAAGCCACAGCTATCTTAAAATTAAATATACTTGCTAATAATAATATTGAAGCTAAATCAACAAGTGGAGATGAAATTAAGAATGAAAAAGTTACTCCTAAAGGTAATCCGGCGTTTGTAAATCCAATAAATAATGGAATTGATGAACAAGAACAAAATGGTGTTACTGTTCCTAGTAAAGCACCCATAATATTTGCGCTTATCCCTTTAAATTTACCCATTATTTTTTTTGTTCTTTCTGGCGGAAAATAAGATTGAATATAAGATATTATAAATATTAAAATTGATAATAATATAAATATTTTAATAGTATCATATAAGAAAAAATGAACACTACTACCAAGTTTAGTATCTATATCTAATCTGAATACTTTAGTAACTAATAATTCAATTAAGTTACTCAACCAATTCATTTTTAATAATTGATTATTTATAAAATTTAATACTATCATAATATCACCAACTTAATTATAACATTGTTATAATAAAAAAAGATAATATCTTATCTTTTTTTCAATTCATTAATATCACAATTTAAACATAAATTATTGTGGCAGCATTTTAGATCACCACAACTACTACATTTCCATTTATTAGTATCTTTCAATAAGAATTTATCCATACCATTATCTTTAATATAATTTAAATTATCTATCATACTCATATTATATTTAGTCTTATATCTTTTATCTAATCTTTTTAACCCTTCACAAGGAAAAGTATTACATTCATAACAAAATCTTACTTTACCCTTACCAATTAAATCACAATGATTTGATAAAGCGAACATACAATTCTTACCTCTTGGTATACATCCAGGACAATATTTCTTATGAAATCCTTTTTTATTCAAATCGTTCTTACCAAATATATATGCTACACATAAACTACAATTCATACCACAAGGTGCTATTAATTCTTCTTTCATATTATCACCTACTTTTTATTAATAATATATGTTTCACCATTTATGCATAAAGAATCGCTTGCTATTCCATCATTTACAAAGTATGATTCACCAAATATAGTTTTATTATTTCCATCGTCATAAATATAAGAACCATCAGCAATTGCATATAACGGATATTCAAAAGAATCTTTTAATAATTCTTTTCTCATCACTTTTCCTTCTTCATCTAATTTATCCTCTACTACTATAAAATGAGGTTCAATATTTATATTAGTCATACCTAGTCCGTCCCAAGTTCTTGGGTTATTTAATTCTTCAAAACTTTCAGGCGAACAATAAACTTTTGATGCTAAATTTATTGATCCGGCACTTTGACCAACAATAACAAATTTACTATTTTTTAATAAATCTTTTAAATTTATTTTATTAAAGAAGTTCATCTGTCCAAGAGTAAATCCTCCTGTTAAAATTATTAAGTCTGCATTTTCAATTATTTTTTTCGCATCACTTTCATTTCTTCCGTCTAAAATTATATATTGGTCAAACTCTAATCCAGATAATTTAAAACTTTCAAAAGTTAAATTAGCATAATAATCATTTGTATCATATTCGTTTTCACTACTTGCAATAAGTACCATTTTTTTATTACCATTTAATTTACTTTTTAAGTTTTCTATAAATCCATTTGTATTATCAAGAGGTTTTGCAACCCTAGTTCCATCTATCTTTTTACTACATCCTAAATCACTTGTTAAAAAAATATTTTTCACATATCCTCCTTAATTCTAAACTCAACTATTTTCTTTATTAATTCTATTGGTAATGGTTTATCTAAAGGAAATTGTATAGCACCCTTAGATGTTTTATAATCTTTTAACTCTTTATTAAACTTTAATATTGCAGATGGAGTTGGATAAAAACCAATATGATTTTTATTTGCAGCAAAATATACTAATACTTTATTATTTTTAAATGCTGGCATATTATAACTTATTACTTCTTTTGAATCTTTAGCAACACTTATAATAATATCTCTAATCTCATTTAATTTATCTTTAATATTTTCGTCAAACATATTTATATATTCATCAATATTTTTATATTTCATACATTGCCTATTATTAGTATGGCAGCGCAACTACTCATTTTGTTATATTGACATTTAATACCAACTTTTTCTAAATCTTCTATAAATTTATCTGCAACTATATATATTTCATCTTTATCAAATCCACTATATTTATTTTTACATTCATTTAATTCTTCTTCATTTAAGAATGATATATCACCTATTATTATCTTTCCATTATCATTTAATAGTGTCTTTAATAAAGTTATAAATTCTATTTTCTTTGGATCAGTTAAATGATGTATAGCATAAGTAGATATAATATAATCATATTTCTCTTTTAATATATCACTTGGTAATTCATTATTAAAATCACACTCATAAAACTTACCATTTGGCATTTTATTTTTACTTATGTTTACCATTTCACTTGAAAAGTCTATACCATATACTTCACAATTATTATCATATATCTTCTTGGTTAATATTCCCGTACCAAATCCTATATCTAATACTTTTGTATTTGGTTTTATAATATTCAATATACTATCTAATACATCATAATATCCATCAAAAGGATATTCTTTATTAATATAACAAGCATTAACTTCATTATCGTATTCCTTTGCCCATAAATCAAAACCTTTTTTATCTAACATAATATTCTCCTTAAATTAATTATATATCATTTAATAATAAAAACAAAGATTGTAAACTTTCATTTACAACCTTATTTATTCGTTTCAAATAATGCATACGTTTTCATGTTTTGTTTAAACACAGCTATTATTGAATTTTTTGTTTCAATTGGTGCAGCACTTATACTTGATAAATTTATATATGAATAACTATCTTTATCAAGCGTATTTACATATTCCGTTATATTATCAATATACTCTTTGTCTTTTAGTTTGAATTTAAATATATTAATAAACGTTACATCTTCTTTCTTATTATTCTTGATAACTTCAAAAGTTATACCAGAAAATAAGTCTCCTGCTGAGTTTAACCAATATGGATCTAATTCATTAGAAATTTCAAAAATATCATTTTTTAATTCTTCTAATAAAGATACACAATCAATAAATTTATTATTAACATATAACTCATAACAATTTGATAATTTTTCTTTTGCAATATTATATTTTTCTTTCATATTTAGTTTGCTCCTTTCTTCTTTATTTATGAGGTTAACTAGATTTTCTTTTATATCTGATTTATTATTAATATTTCTAACTATATCTTCTATTTCTTTTATACTACTTTTATTAATATTTATATTATCCTTTAACTTGTCTATTTGTTTTAATAAACTATCTTTGTCATATTTGTTAAGTATATCTAATATTTCTTTTAAAGAAAAATTCATTTTCTTAAGTTTTTTTATTATCTTAATTTTAATTAATTCATCATTTGTGTAATATCTATAATTATTAAATTCACCCACTGATTTAGGTTTTAATAATTCAATATTATCATAGTATCTTAATGTTTGAATAGAAGTATTACTTATTTTAGAAAACATACTAATACTATACATAATTCACCTCACAAATTCATAATAACATTATAGCAAACTATAGAGTCAATATATATTTATTACATTTTTTTATCTTTTTTTATTTCTTTTGCTTCAAATTCAAAATGAGCTTCAATGTCTTCACCATGAACCCTTTCCATTCTTCTTTCATTTTCTTTTACCTGTATTGTTCTTAAAAAGTAATCACATACTTCCCCTTTTGTTTTTCTATTATAACCTTCAATAACTATAAATGGATGTGGTACACTATTTTTATATTCTTCATCAAAATAAGCCTTATTTACTGTTAAACTACTATAAGAATCAGAGCTTAGTTTTTCATTATAATCAAAATTAAATGTAATAGGCCAAATAAACTTATAACACTCAAATGAAAAGTTTTTAGTTAATTGAGAATAATAAGCATTCATCAGTACGTCTTCTTCTAAATCGTATCCCTTTTTTTCATAAAAATAACGACATAATTCTGTGTATATTTTTCCTCTTGCTTCTCTCAAATTTTCATCTATATCACCAACAGTCTCAATTCCTGGTTGAGACGTGAAGTCATAACGATTAATACCAGAATTAGTTTCATAATATCTATTTGTTATATCAATATTTGCAATTAAATTACAAATTCTATCTTTATCAGGAATAATTTTATATAAAGCACTAGTTATTTCTTCTATATTTTTTGTTTCTAAATAGCTTTCAAATGGTTTTGTACCTATTATTTCACAAAGCATTTTAACGTATGTAGATTGCTCTAAATATAAATAGCTATCATCCCATTCTCCAGGATTATTTTCTCTATATATAACATTTTCTAATCCCTTTAATAACCCACTTCCAAATTCAACATTAAAGTCAATTTCATTTAATTTAGATAATTCTAATAAATATCCACTGCCATCGGTAATAGTTGACATTTTTCTATTGCTTTCATCAATTATAGCATTAGCAACTGTTGGAACTTTAACTGTATCATCTGTTTCATGCCCATCTGGGACAAAATCAACAAATACATTAAGATTAATATTTACCATATCATATTTCTCAATGTAAGAATCCACAAAATATCCTTTTTTTATCGATTGATTATTAAACTCTGTATTATCAATGTTTTCGGATGGAATCGAGATAAAAATTTTATCATCTACCATACCTAGTTGTTTTAAATAGTTTAAACAAATAAAATCTTGTTCAATTGGATACCCTTTAACTACAGTGAAATATTTATTTAATAATACTCTAGTCAATTCCATGTTATATTTTAACATCTTTGTTGCTTCTTCATAAAGTTGTTTGGATTCTTCTGTATTTAAATCTCTATTTCTAATTATAGTCCAATTGTTATTATTTACACTATCTATGGCATGTAATAATTGATAAGCCAATTCTTCACTAGGAATTATTTTGATCAACTCATCTGTTATATATGATAAATCTCCAGAAAAGTGATCTGCAGCTACCATTTCAGGAGGTATTATTTGTAGTAATATTCTTTCAAATAAACATTCATAATAATATGAAAAATTTTGTGAATATTCTTGCTCAAAGCTTATATTTTCGGTTGTAGCTTCATAAAGTGCACTACCTAAAGATTCATGTGGTTCTGTTATCAAATGTTCTGCTTCATGAGAAAAATCAGACAAATCACAATCATATATACTAGTACCATAGTACACGACTATAATATTATCTCTTGTATTATAGTAAGCAGATACACCTATATCTTCAGGTGGAGGTTCTAAAATATAATTAGTTCTTAGTGTTCTAAATTTATTTTCAACGTGATTAAAATGCGCATATTTTTGATATTTTTTTAAAATAGGGATTTTTGATTCTAACATTTCTCTTTCTACATCGTTTAAGTTTTCATTATCTTTTATAGCTTGTAATAATCTTTCTTCAGAAAACTCTCCTTTTGAAGTGCTTTCTGTTAAAGAATCATCTCCAATTTCACCATAATATTTTGGAGATTCATATTTTTCGACAGATACAATTTCTGTTACAGGAGTTTCTGGTTGTACATATTTATCAAATAAAGCAACAGCTATTGTTCCTAAAGAAGCACCAAATACAGCCGCTTCTAACACAAATAATATATCAATTAAAGTTTTCTTTAATTTTCCTTTTTTACTTGTATTTTCTTCAGTGGGCTCCTCTTGATAACGATTAACCGGATTGTGTATTTTGAAAAGTTCCCTTGAATCTTCTTCACTCGGAAAATAATCTTTACCATCTTTTACTTCATAAAAAAATTTAAGTTCAGATGATTTATCATAAAGTATTTTAAATAATTTATTTTTAAATATAGTATATCCTAATTCAACATGATTTTCCGGATCTGTTGATATAAATATCTTTTTTTGCGCTTGTTGCATCATTAAAAATTCTTTATATGTTTTTAATGATCTAATTGAATCACCATCTAAATATCCATATAAAATCTTATTATTTTCATTTGCAACAGTGTAATATACATAAGTTATATCTCCGTTGTTAAATTTTGCTAATATCTTTGCATTCATATCATCACCTATTATATTATAACAAAAAAATAAGTAGAAATTACTACTTATTTTTATTTATTTAATTATTGTGAAATATAAACGTTTCCTGATGTTGTTGAAACTTTCAATTCTTTTTCTGAAAAACGATTATTATTATCTGCATATACAGTTCCACTTATTGTAGAAATATCAAAATATATGTCATTTGATTTTAATACTCTAACATCACCAGATATTGTTTTTAAACTTGAATTAGTTTCCATATTTAAATTTGATATTAATATATTTCCTGATGTTGTTGAAAGGTTACATGATTTATTTATATTTGCTATCTTTATATCACCTGATATTGTTCTAGCAGTTATATCATTAACACTATCTCCAATTATATTCCCAGATACAGTAACAATCTTACCAGTTTCCATTTCATCAAAATGTACATTTCCTGAGACTAAATCTAAATCTGAATTATTAAACTTTATATTTTCAATATTAATGTCTCCACTAGCTAATGCTATTTTTATATTATTGTATTCTGATTCAGGAACTAATATTTCTATTTTAGAGTTCATCATACAAAAGAATAAACAAATATTAATATCTTTATCTTTTTCAACATATAAAGTATTGTCTTTTATAATAGCTAACACTTCATTTGTTTTATCTCCATATACTTTTACACTAATAATATCTAAATCTGTTTTCTTTATTGTTATATTTGATGTATCAGATTCAATATCAAAATTATTTATACCTTCACTACTAAATTCTTTTTCTAATATTAATTCTGAACTATAATCAAATAAATTCAAATAGTAATTATCTTTACTATTAATTACAATCATCATAAATACAGTTAATATAATTGCAATTATTGATAATATAATTATTTTTATAGTCTTACTCATTATCTACACTCTCCTCATTAAATATTAATTTTAATATAGATACAACTAAAGCATAAACTATCCATAAAATCCATGATATATGCCAAGCAAATGTTAAGAAACTTACTAATAAATATATTATTACAAATAACATTGTAACTATCTCAACTATTTTATTTAATTTCTTATTCCCTACAATCTTTTTTTCTTTTCTTAAATTACTATTAGAAATAAAATAGTAAACAATATTTACAGTTGCTAATCCACATATAAATAGAAATATAGAAACCATCAATCCATCATTAATATCTAATACCTCAGCAGATAATATTATCCATATTATACCTAAGAAATATAAGAATACGCTTCCACTTATAACTAAAGCTTTCTTCTTTTTATTTTCAATGTTATTTGAAGTAACAACTACTTCATCTTCTTTTTTTCCTTTTAATAATTCATCAGTAGAAATCTCAAACAATTCACATATAGATTCTATTTTATCTAAATCTGGTAATGTTTGATCAGTTTCCCACTTAGATACTGTTTGTCTAGTAACATTTAATTTAGACGCAACATCTTCTTGGGATAATCCTTTCTTTCTTCTAAAATTATATAACCTTTCTCCTAACTTCATAATCTCTCACCTCACAAAAATTATAGCATTTGTTAAAGTTGCGTTCTACCAATTTAAACTTGAAATTTGTCAACTACACTTAACATTTACTATATAATTATATATTATTTTAATAAAAAATAAAACCATGCAAATAAATCACATAGCTTTTATAAATATATTATAATATTAATTTTTTTGCATATTATTATTAATCTATTTTTTTCGCGCTTTCTTTTTTTTGTAAAAACACAAGATAATTTAAATGCTTTTTATAAGCAAATTCACTATTATATATTCTTTTTTCTTGAGGAACATAAAAAATTCCTTCGAGACCACTTTCAGAAATATACTCTTCTATACTTTTAACTACCTTATTTGGATCAAAAGTTTTAAACTCTTCCGTATCCTTTGTAGGATCTTTACTTTGAATATATTCTCTAACCTTATCAATATCAAATATTCCACCTTCTTGCATATAAGGATCAGGAATATAATTTGGATTTGGTGTACCTACATAGCATCCTTGTTCAATTAAAAACTCTTCCTCAGTAAGATATGCCTCATGTTCAGGAACATCTTGAAAAGAAAATACGTTAGCAATACCAATTAATTGTTCTTTTGCAACTTCACCAGAGCCCTCAACTTCAAAATTTATAGCTCCTTCATGGTAAGAAAACAATCTTTTTGCTAAAGGTTTAATTGCCTCAATCTTTTCTTTGTTTTCATCAGATAGATTATTAAATAAAACTTCTATCCATGCATCTGGATTTAATGAATCACTGCACATGAAAGTATAAATGTTTTTACTCCACAATATTTTACAAGCAGGTAAACAAGCTTCAATTACGTATCTTTCTGGAAAAGTTTCAACTTCTTCTTGAGACACACGCGAAGCACCAACATATAATTCTTTATTTTCCATATAACCATCCTTATACATTTTTATAATTTATTTGACTTAAACACAAAAATATCTTCACCATTATCGTTTTTATATATTTTATAATTATTTTCAGAATATTCTTTAATAATCTTTTCCCAAAATTGATATGCACCAATATTATTATCCATTGAGTGAACTTCCCATTCACCATTAAAAGTATCAAATATTTTGTATGCAACCATTTTCCCTATATGCTGTTTTCTATATTGCGGAAGAACTAAAAATTCTGCAACAGATTGCGCTTTACAATCATGCTTTAATTTTAAATTAGAATTTATCATTGCAAATCCCAAAATATTATCATCTTGTTTAATAAAATAAACACATCTATCACTATCACTAAAATAATTTTCAAACCACTTATACTCAAATAATCCTTTATCATTTATTTTATTATCAACATAAAAACTTCCATCATATAAAGCAAATTGTAATAAATTCCATAAAATATTTTTATCTTCTTTTAATACTTTTACAATCTCAATATTCATATTTATTTCACCCCAACCGTTTTATCAATTTATTTATTTTTCGTTCCATCCATAAAATGTAAATTTATTGTTATCATCCATTAAATAATATTTTATTGCCTCATTAATATATGACATCATATTTTTTATCGGGTATTCAAATTTTACCCATTCTAATTTTTCGCAAATCTCTGGCTCATTATTGTTAATTTCTCCATCAAATCTCTCTGCTATAAAAAAGTAATTAATATATTCTGCACCATCACCATTTTGATGCATAACTTGAACAATCTTTAAATCTTCTCTTTTTATATCAATATTAACCTCCATTTTTGCAGTTCTTATCATTGCGGTTATAGCATCTTCTCCACCCCAAATATGCGATGCTATTACATCATATTGGCCATTGCAATATTCTCTATTACATCTCTTTTCAACCAATATTTTATTATCTTTTATTAAAAATAAATGTACGGCACATCTCAGATTAAATCTTTTCAATTCCATATCTATTTTCTCCTTCGCCTAAATATATTATAATAATTTAAAATTAAAGAAACAAGTTAAAATCAAAAAAACTATGAATTATTATTTTCATAGTTTTAATTCATAAATAGTTTGGAATAAATTGAAATTTACTATTTATTTGTTACTTCATTGTCTTCAGCTATTACAAGAGAAATATCTGGTGCTGAATAATTACAATTAGGACATACTTGTCTATGTCCCATTAATTTTTCATTGTCTTCTTTATTGCCCAAAGAAAAATTAACACTATATACAATCATTTGATCACTTTCTGTTCCACATTTGATACATTTTACTTTTTTCGTCATAACTTTTGTCATTTCTTTTCCTCCTATTATTTTATATTATATCATATTACCTATGGTCGGAAAAACAGGATTAGATTTGTAATGTCTGCTCTCCCATATCCCTTGTTTTACAAGGGGACACATTTCTGAAAATTACTAAAAATCACTACTTTTTATTTTTTTTAAGGGATTTATAAGGGGATTTTTAGTCTTCAGAAATCAAGGATGCAAGATATAATTCCTCTAGTTTATGTCTCTTATATTCTGCATAATATCTAATGTTTTTTATCAACACGTTAACATCTTGATAATATTCTCTATAAAAATCACAGGTACAATTGTATTTTTTCTTTCCTAATTTTACATTAGCTTTTGCAAAAGATTTTGCTTTACAATTTTTATCTACCCTTGATTGATTACAAAATTCCTTTATTTTATTTTCATTTATAATCAGTAAAAATTCCAGTTCGGGTTTTGTACAATATTTATCAATTTTTTCATTAATTTTAGATTTAAATTCTTTTGGTATTACAAATTTTTCTTTTTGAGTATCACCTATTCTAATTATTTTTATTTCTTCATCACAAGAATTAATTTCTGAAACTAAAACACTAGAGTTTTTTATTTGTCTAACAAAATAAATTGTTAATCCCAAGAGTTCGTCTTTTTTAATTTTTAATTTGTTGGATTCCATCAATATATCCAAAACGGCTTTTTCATTTGGTCCCTCACAAGCAATTAAATATTTCATTTGATTAATAATTTCTTAAAATTCATTAGTGAATCATATGAAACTCTTATTTTAAATACCTTGTCGAAAACCTTCTTACTTTTTGCATTTCTAATCGTTCCTTCAATATTATACATGTTTGTTAATTTTATTTTTTCATCATAGCTAGTGATATATATATTATCACTTCTGTGAAATAAATCTAATAAATCAAAAGAATGAGTAGAAAAAATAATAGTTGAAGAATTTTTATTAATAGATTTATCTTTAAATATGTTTATTAAGTTTTCAACGAGTGTTTTATGAAAATGATTTTCGATTTCATCAATTATTAAGTCTGCTCCCTTTTCTAGCGAAAGAAGAGCAAAAGCTAGCAAAACTATTCCTTTTATTGTGCCACTCGATAAAAAAGAATTAATTTCTCCAAATGGAACTTGAATTTCAGATTTATTTTTATATTTTATTATAAAAGTATTTTCACCAATAATTTCAAATTTCTCCAAGTGTTCATCAAACATTTCTAAAACAGAAGAATAAATTTCAGGGATACCCAACTTATAAACATTTTTTAAAACACTAGAAATAATCTCAGAGTCAAAATTATCTGCAAATATTACGCTCCCCCTTCTTTTCTTTGTATTTATTACATAAAAAAGTTTTGACGTTCCTTCAGGAATAAGGCCTTTATATTCTTCCGTGATATCATTATATGATTCATAATCAAATATCTTATTTGTTTTTGTTTTAGCATATTTTTTTCTATAAATTTTTTCATTTTCAAATATAACATTACTATTTAATTCATCCGTCACTTTCTTTATACTAGTTGTATATCTATACAAATATTCCTTTTCTATAAAAGTTATATCTATTGTAAACGGCTTATTTGGTAAATATTTTATTCTATATTCAGTAACTTGAAATTCGGATATTATGTCATAAACTATAGATAATAATCTTAAAATCATAGTTTTACCAGAAGCATTTTTTCCGACAATACCTATTGATGAGAAAGTATCCAATCCATCTTCCACTTGACTAAATTCATACTCTTTGTCTTCCATTGTTTTGTTTGCAATAGGCATAAAATTTATTTCTAAATTATCTTCACATATTTTATACCCCGAACTAACAATTTTCAATATTTTCATACTTTTTCTCCTTTACACATAGAATTATATCACATTTGTATCAAAAAAACAAAAAAAATGTTTTTTTATATTGTTTTTTTTGAAATATAGCTGATTTTAATGTGGTTTTTTAGATAATATTGTTGTAATAACGAGTTATTGTAAACAACAATATTTAAATTTAATTAATAATTTAATATCTCAAGGTAATTTTAAGGGAACAGAACATGAGAGCAACAAAAAAAGCCCAATAAATAAGGGCTTGATTAATACTTGGTCGGGAAAACAGGGTCTATTTTTCGTTATTTAATGTTTCTTTATATTGCTTAATCCCTTATTCTATAAGCATTTGTTGTTTAATGTTATCTAATGTTTTCAATTGTTTTAGATTTTTTGCCACCTAAATGCCACCTAAATTTATAGTTACTTATTAAAAATTTGTGTTTCTATATACAAAATGTCAGAATTATAGTTACAGCTATACCTATAATTGTCAAAACTAGTGTTATAAATGTAATTACATATATCTTGTAGTTATAATTTACCCCCTCAATTGACTTTATATACTCCAAGTTATCTTCGTATATTTCTTTAAATTTCTTTAAATAATTACTTTCAGAAATATAATCTTTGTTTTTGACATTATTTGAATATCCAGATAAATTTTCTCTATATTCATTAATAACTTTATACAATTTTTTCTCGTTTATCTTTCTTATTTTATTTATAAGCCATTTGTGGTCTGAAATTTTTATATTTCTTTTCCTTTTATTCAAATACTTTATCATTTTCATAGTTAATTCACTAATTTCTATATTGCCAAATTGTTGATAATAATATTCCATAGTACTATCAGCAAAAAAATCTAATAATGTATAGGAGCGGTAACTTTTCCCAATGATAAACTTTTCAACAGAAACTCCATGTTCATCTATACTATTAACTACATAATATTCATCCTTTGTATCCTTCTTTTTTGAAGACTTTGGAACATATGTGAAGCATAAAAAAGGACTCTTTAAATACTTTTTCAATTTGCCTGTGCTTTTTTCAACTATATTTAAAGTGCTTTTTGGTAAAATGTAGTGTTTCCCAAGTTCGGTATAGAAGATGTCTACAATTATGCCTTGTAAAAGATAATAGAACAATTCATGTTCTAATTCGTAATTTTTGTATTCATTATCTAAATAAAAACTTAAATCTTTATAATAAGGAACAAAAGCATAAGAATATATCTTTTCCCAATTGTTTTTTACATATTCCTTTAATTCGGTTTCTGTATCAATCCATTTTTTAAAAACAAAACTATAACAAATTATAGCCTCCTCATTGTTTATTTGTGTCCATGTAATTTCTATTTTTCTCATTAATAAATCTTTTTCAAATTCAACAGTTGCAAAAATTCCACGAGAATTTCCCCTAAATTCTGGATAGATGTAATTGTATCTATTTAATTTCGGCTTTTTGAAAGAAATATCGACTTTATAATTAGTATCCTTTTTTAATTTATATATTTTTTTTATTAATTTTGTAACTCCACTATTATCAAGAACATCATATAGGCTAATTGTTGGAATATATAAGTTTGTATCAAATATTTCTTTAAAGTTTGAAATATTTTTAAGTTCCGAGTTATTTAATATCTTCTTTTTATATTCTTTATAAAAACTTTTTTTATTAAAATAAGCAGTTATTCTTCTCAACATTATATTTGCCTCCTTATACACAATATTATATCACCTCTTCAATTGTTTTAAGAGTCAAATTTAATTGGAGAAATTACAAATATATTAAAGCGATTTTTCAACCGGAAAAGTGCTACCTAAATGCCACCTAATTTAATCTATAAATAGCAAAAAAGCCTTGTATTACAAGACTTTTGTTTTCTAATGGTCGGGAAAACAGGTGTCATTTATCGTTATTTTATATTACTTAATGTTAATTAATCCCTTATTTTATAAGCGTTTGTTGTTTTATGTTCTCTAATGTTTTTACTTGTTTTAGAATTTTTGCAACCTAATTTAGTTTTTTTAAGAATAATATTTTAAATATTATGAGTTAGAATCTTTGCTGTATTTATCAACATAAAACCATTCATTGCTTTGAGAATAGATTTCTTCTTGGGCATCTTGATATACAATATGATTTATATAAATCACATTTTCTACGTTCAAAAAAGAAGCCTTATTTTCATATAATGTTAACTCGCTCTTGCATTCATCTCTAATGTATTGTCTCTCAAAAATATGCAAACATAATTTTGGAGTAATAGGAAAGTAAATCGATAAACTATATGAACCGTATCCAATTCCCCATATTTTAGGGTAATTTTTGTCATTAACGGCAAGCCCATGACCTACATCGCTTGTATAAAAATCATGTTCTGTATCGTTAACCACTAAACACCATATATGATGTTTTAAAATTTCGGCAATTTCAGAAATGGTTTTACCATCAAACATTGTTTCAATATGGCTTATTTTTATATCACTTTTTCTTCCAATCATTTCTTCAATATTATTAACAATTCTGTCTTCAGAAGCATCTGGCATATTTGCTCTATATAAATCTCTTGAAATTTCTTCCACTTTATCGTAAAATTCATACATCTTGTCTCTCCATTTTCTGTTTCTAACAATAAAATATGCAAGAATATATGATAAAACACGCTTATCTTCATTAGAAATAATCTCTTTTTCATTAAGCTGTTTCAGTAAAACTTCCTCTTTCTTTTTACCAACAAGCACATTAACACAATGTAAATGATTAACATATTTAGTATTAGAATATCTAAATATAATTTCTTCATATTTTTTAGACAAAACAGACTCATAAATCTTATCGTGAGCTTTTTCAAAATAATCAGTTTCTTTACCATTAATAATTAATGTGTGAAAGTCTTTAATGTAGCCTATACTGTCAATTGTACGAGAATTGCTTTCATATATCTTTCTTTTTTTGTTATAAACCCATATATGATATTTTTTATTTGGGTCTTTAATTCCAAAATTTTTTATATAAAACTTTGGCAAGTAATGGTGACGATGAGATATCATATCCCCCCTACTCATCACTTTTTGAATAAAAATTTAATTGAATTTTTAATTTCATTCTATTAAGCCTCCCTTGATAAAATCTTTTGTTTTTTCTAATATTTAATTCCAATGCTGTTCCTGCAAAATTCTAAAATTATATTTAATTCTTTCTTCATAGCATTTAACATTTCTATATAGTCATCCGGCCATTTATTGGAATTGGTTATCTTTAAATATAACTCTTCCATATTTACTCTTAATTCTTCTTCCTTAGTTTCTCTATGTATTTTATATTTTTCAATTTCAGTATAATGATATGAATTTCTTAGTTTGTATGCAAAGTCAGTTGTTTTTTTATCAAATACCTCTAATTTTTGAAAATCAAATTCAAAATGTTTATCGACCCCTAACTTTTCCGCATTATTAATTAAGTTTAAAATACAATCTCTAATTTCATCGTATTTGATTGCTAATAAATAAGTAAAAAAGAAAAGTAATATGCTATCGTTGATACTCTCATCAACATCCAAATAATAATCATAGTATATTTGCATACTTGATATTTCCTGTAATATAAGAAATAACATAAAAGTTGTAATTTCATCATATTTACTATTTCTAAAAATCCTATCAGAGTTTTTTGTTTGTTGATATATTTGAAAAAACCTCTTTTGCTCTTTTAATTTAATAATTGGTATTTCAAAATCATCTTTAAAACAGTATTTTGTAAAAACCTCAAACACACTTTTTATATGTGTTTGAAAAGAATTTGTAAACAAAAATAAATCTCCATCATTTTTACAAATTCTTTTTGGTTCATAAAATATATATTCCAAATACCAACTGGAGCCAAAAATGACATTATTCCCCATAAAATATCCACAATAATAAACAGTGTCTTTATTTTTAACACCAAAAATATTGGGATATTTGTTCTTTTCATTTAATAATATTTTTTCCATTTTACTTTTACTCGGATGAAATTTCATGTTATTCTTGGTTTTTCTTATAAACTTCAAAAATTCGTCAAATCTCGGTTCAACATCTTTATACTGCTCAAAGACCCCTGGTTTTATATAATTTAAATATGCATATACTTCATTTAAAATTATTGAAAAATCTTTTAATACAGCAGTATTAGCAAAGCACAAAAAATTTTGAAGGTTTATTCCTTTTTTGTTATTTTGTTTACTAATTTCATTTAATTCTACCAACGCATTATAAAAACTAATATATCCTACAATAATTAGTCCAATATGATAAATACTTAATAGACCATGCTCTTCGTTTTCTTCTCTAACAATTAACCCCATATAATCACCAATATAATTATACCTTATATTTTAATTTTATCACAATATATAAAAGCACTCATTTTAAAGCCGAAAACCGCAACCTAAATGCAACCTAATTATCTTCACACAACAAAAAACCCTTATATAATAAGGGTTTGTTTTTAAATGGTCGGGAAAACAGGATTTGAACCTGCAACCTCATGGTCCCAAACCACGCGCTCTACCAAGTTGAGCCATTTCCCGACATATAAATTAAATTGGCGCGCCCAATAGGAGTTGAACCCATAACCTCTTGATCCGTAGTCAAGCGCTCTATCCAATTGAGCTATGGGCGCGTATATTGGGTTCTCAATACGAACATAATAATATCATATATTTATTGATTTGTGAACCCTTTTTTGAAAATTAAAAGAGGAATTAATCCTCTTTATGTATTTAGAACACATTGTTCAGATAATCTTATTGGTGGCTCCGATTGGAATCGAACCAACGACACGAGGATTTTCAATCCTCTGCTCTACCGACTGAGCTACAGAGCCACATGGCGGTTCCAACGGGACTCGAACCCGCGATCTCCTGCGTGACAGGCAAGCGTGTTAACCAACTACACCATAGAACCATTACTAACAATGCTTTTTTAGTATACTAGAAACCAGCATTACTTGTCAATACTTACATTGTCAGATTTCTTTATTTTATTAGATTTTTTAAGCTATTGATCTTCCTTTATCGTTGCTTTCTCTTAATTTTCTTCTATTTGCTTCATTTAAAATCTCTTCTGCTATTTTAGAAGAATCAAATCCATTTTCATTAGCAAATGTTTCATAATCTTCAACAGATATTATTCCATCGAAAAGATCTCTTATTTTCCTATTACGCGCATCTTTTTTTTGTTGTTCTGCTCCTATTGCCATTCTCTGTTGAATTAATCTTTTGTAGTCTTCACCCAATTCAAATCGGTTTGTTTGCGGAATTGGTGGTGAATAATTGTGTTCTTCAACTTTAGGGGGCATTGAATCAAATTCTTCAAACCTTAATTCATCAACATTTATTGGTTTGCTTGATGAACCTCTTAATAATCTTAATTCTCTCTTTTTAATTGCGAATTCTACTATTTTATTTTTACAGGCAATTTTTCTTAGCTCTGCAACTTTTTTTTCATCTTTGCAATTTTTTGAAAATAATTTATAAATCATGATTTGAGCAGAAGTTGATGCTTGAGACATAGAAGGAAAAGGTGATAATGAAGATAATTCATCAACATCTACAATTAATTTAATGGCTTGATGTCTTGTCATAAATTTTGCCATATGGTCTACTAATCCTGGCAAGTCATGATTCATATATAAGCTTTCCATTTCCTTTGGATCATCAAAGAAAAACTCTAACATTCTTGCTATCTTTGCTTCAGAATGATATGCATCTACTTTCTTTTTATCTATTCTTGAGGCTAATAATTCAGTATATCCCTCACATATCCCTTTTCCGATTGAAGATTGTCCTCTTGTTTGCCAAAAACCCGATAAATAAACGTCGGTTTCTTTATCCCAATAAGATGAACCCATATGTAAAATTTCATGCGTGAGAGCGCCTTTCAAACTATATGTAATTACATTTTTTCCTCCCAAATAGTTTCCATCTTTACCCTTTAAAGCCATAAATGGTTTTTTTTCTATTTGTATAGTTTGAAGATTTGTATAGAAAGCTTTTAAATTTTTTGGATCAAAATAATTTATTATCTTATTAAAACTTTCTCTAAGTTTTCCGTCTTGATTATTTTTTTCAATCGGATCTGGCAATTTTTTTCTAAGTTCTCTTAAAAATTCACCATCCGCAATAATGCCCCCTTCATATTTTGAAGATTTGTCTACTTTTGAACGTTGTAAAAATAAAACTCCACTAAAAATCATAAGAAAAAATGGAGCATTTGATCTTACAGCACTGAAAATTTTTTCAATTAAATCAGCATAATCCATTTTTCCTCCTATAAATATTTCGGAGAATAAAATCTATATTTTATTCTGTTATTGTAGTAGATGCTTTAGGAGCTATTTGTATAAATGTATTTCCATCATTAACATCTATTTCTTCGCCATTTATTTTTGTATATATTGTTTGTGATGATCTTGACTCTTTTTTCCATTTTATTGGCATTGCATATCCATTAGTTATATAGTATCCATCACCTGTTCCTATGTTTTCTAATTCTTGTCTACCTTTTGCATCATCAGCTATATATCCATTTGCTACTAAAGCTATTATTATGTTCTTTGCTGTTATTTGTTTTTTAGTAACATAATCTTTTTGTATAGCATTATTTACACTTCTTCCATATACTTTTGTTTCTGAATTATATGCATATGTAGTTGTTGTGTTTGTTGAATATACTATATTTACTCTATTTGCTAATGTAGCATTTTCTTCTTTATCTAGATTTATTTCATCAACTGAGTAGTTTAATACTAAATCTTTAGAAGTTGTCATTCTATAACCTTTTCTATTTGCCATACTTTCTATTTTTTCTATACTAGTAAATGCTGTATGTTCATAATCTACTGGTAGAGTAGTATCTCTCCAGAATGCATTATCATATAATCCATTAATATTATTTACTTTTAATGTAGACATATCACTTTGTGCTTGTGGACTCCATCCAAAGTGAACATATATTGCATCATTTTCTAATGCATAATCTAAGAAATAATGTCTAGAACTTCTTACTGAACCTATTCTAGCAGTTTCTTGATCTTTAAATACTGCCATATATCTAGTTATTCCACCCTCAACTATTATTTCATAGACTATATATGCATCTTGTAATCCTGATTGATATGGTCTAGCTAATGATAAGTTATTTACCATCACTGCATATGGTCTAGAATCTGATTCTAAATCTATAATTTGTAATTTTTTAACTGGTTCTTCTTCTTTTGTATTGTTTTTCGGATCATTATTTGTTGTTTTTGTCTTATCTTTCGAACTTAAATAATTGTATACTGAGTATCCTAATAATAGTACTGCTACCAATAATAAAATATAATATACAAAACTCATTTTTTTCTTTTTCATATTGCACTTCCTTTACCTTTTAAATTATACCATATCAATAAAAAAAAGAACATAAAGTTCTTATTTTTTTACTATTTTATACTCTTTGCTTTCTCATATTCTTTTATATTTTTGATAGCTTCATCTATCTCTGGTTGTTCTCTACTTTGTAGACTTTCAATTACTGCTTTTAATAGTTTACTTGCTCTTTTTTCATCTGATATTACTCTTAATAACGATTCTACAAAGTAATCTGTACCACCATTATAACGAGATAATATAAACGCTCCATCAGTAAGTTTGTCTAATCTTCTGCCTAAATCCGGATAACTTAATGGATAGTTTGAATACATTTCTATTAATTCTGCTTCAATTGCTAAATCTTCAAGCGCTTCTTCTTCCTCTTGAGGCGATATATTTTCATCAGCAACTAATAATTCTCCAACTCCAATTATATTTTCTCTTTTTTGTTTTACTGCAAAATTACGAAATCCTGATTTAATTAATAAATAATCGTTCTCAGTGACAGATAAACTAGACGCTTTCATAGCCCCTATTCCGTATTGAATTTGTTGCACAAAAGCCTCTCTTGCAGACCTATTCATACCTTTAAAAGAATTGTTTCTTAAATATAAAGATATGTTCGTTGATGAATATGCTACTTTAAAATAAGGATTCTCGTAAAGAACATCACCAGATAAGTCTGCAATTGAATATTTTTTTCTGTTTTCTTCTAAGAACTCTGTTGGTAATCCTTTTGATTGATTATATGCTAGATGTTCGCTAATAGATTTTTCTATTTCATCTACTACTTTTTTATGTGTATCTCTTACTCCCAAGTCAGGAAGCAAGGTTCCTGCCAAACGAATAATTGAATATTCATCTTCAGTATCTCCAATTACTATTGGTCTCCATGCTCCTTCACCCATAGAATCAAATAAAGGTTTTTTAGCATGATTAACTAAAAATATTCTTTCTCCAGTTACTATATCCATACCAACACGACCCCAAACTTCACGCTTTGAATCATTAGTACATAAATCTTCAATATATAAATATTTTCTCTTTTCCATATTACCCTCACTCATTAAATTGTTTCTTATTACTATACCATTATTTGTTAAAATGTCAAATAAAAAGGACTTTAGTCCTTATTAAATATTTGATTATAAATTATATCATCAACTTCTACATATCCACTTTTTAAGCACATATTATAATTATTTGTTGCTTTTTCATTAGGAAAATGTATTTCTTCATTTGGTTTAGTTCTTGATTCTTTTATTTGCTTTACAAAATCTGTACAAGAATCTTTAAATTTATTTACATCTGTTAATATATTGGGATCAATTGCAATTATTGTACTTCCCCATTCTTTGTCAAATGTCTTACAATCTAGGTATGCACCGTTTACTAGTGGACCAGATAATAACTCTACTAACATACTTAATCCTGCTGCTTTATATGAATTACCAAAAGGATTAATAGCTCCATCAATTGCTACTCCTGGATCATTAGTTGGATTGCCTTCATGGTCAATTGCTATTCCATCTGGTAATGTTTCTCCATGTGCTTTTGCTACAATTAAACCATAAAATGTTATCGCTGATGTTGCTGCATCAAATATAATTGGATCTTCATTTGTAGGAAATGCAAATCCTATTGGATTTGTTCCAAATAACGGATCTATACTATTAAAAGGTGCCATAGATCCTGGACTTCTGCTTACCATTATTCCTATTAAATCTTGTCTAGCTAATTTTTCTACATAATAAGATTGTGCACCATTTGATGAAAATATATTATGAGTTCCAACAATTGATATGCCTATTTCTTTTGCTTTCTTAGATGCTATTTCAACGGCTTTATCCGCAACAACTATAGCTGGATTTTTACCGCCATCTAATATAGCAGATACTTTTGTTTCTTTTTCTATTTTTATTGAATAATCCGGTTTAATACTTTGTAATGGATTTGAACCAGATAATTTAGTAATACCTTGTGTTTTATTTCCAGACATTTCTGCCCATACTAAATAATCTGCAATTATATTACCATCTTCTTCATTCATATTTGTTGATAATAATTTTAAAATATTTTCTCTTAAATCTTTAATTAATAATTTCATGAAGTTCCTCCTAAAATTATTATACAACAAAACTAATATTAAATATTAGTTTCTTTTTCTATCTCTTTTAGTTTATTTACACTCGAATTGTTTTTTAAAGATTTTAATTGGATTATAGCATATTCATTTAATTTTTGTAGTCTTTCTTGTTGAGAAAGACCTTCTCTAATCATTATAGCATTTGAACTTTCCATATTTGATAGTACTATTAATTGTTCAATTGTTGCATAATCTCTAATATTTCCTTTTTTATCTTTATTCTCACTTTTCCACTGTTTTGATATCATGCCAAATAATGCAACATTTAGTAAATCAGCCTCACTAGAATAAGTATAATTTATTTGTTCCTTTTTCAATATCGGTAGTATTAAATTTTCTTTTATTGCATCCGTATGGATCCTATAATTTCCTTTTACAATTATTCTTCTGACGTTCCATTCAATTTTTTGTTGATATGATTCATCTTTTTTTAATCTTTGAAATTCTGTTATTAAATATAATTTGAATTCTGGGTTTAACCAACTTGCAAACTCAAAAGCTATATCTGGATGAGCAAATGTTCCAATACTGTGTTTACCAGCACTTGGAATAATTCCAATAGCATTAAATTCCTTTTTCCAACGATTTGGTGTCATCGTGAATTTATTACGACCCACTTCATTAACTTTAATTCCGTGTAATTCCACGGAATTAAAATTCTCGTTGTTAAATTTTTCCCAAAGACTATAAAAGTCAAATGAGTCTTTATTAGACATCCAATTTCTTATAACGCCTGATGGATCGGTTTTATTTTCATATTTAGCCAAATCCGTTAAAGAGATATAATCTATATACCCAACTCTTAAAATTCCAATTTTATTTTCTTTTACATTTAATACAGTTGATATTTCATTTTTCATATATTACTCCTACACTCAGAGTATATAATCAATAAAAAGTCATTTCAAAAAGCAAAAAAAGAATTTTTGCTTTTATTTTTTTATGATTTTATAATTATTAATATATAAAAATTTAATTCTATTTTAGTTTAATATATAAAAATTATTTTATACACTAAAAATAAAAAAAGAACTTACGTTCTTAAATTTTATGGTTGCGGAGAGAGGACTCGAACCTCCAACCTTTGGGTTATGAGCCCAACGAGCTACCAACTGCTCCACCCCGCGATATAAATTGGTATAAAAATTAACTGGCGGAGGAAAAGGGATTCGAACCCCTGCGCCGCTTGCGCGACCTCTCGGTTTTCAAGACCGACCCCTTCAACCGGACTTGGGTATTCCTCCAGAATAACATAAATTGGTGCCTGAGGCCGGAATCGAACCGGCATGGGATTTGACTCCCGCAGGATTTTAAGTCCTGTGCGTCTACCTGTTTCGCCACTCAGGCATAATTTTGGTGTCCCGTTGGAGACTCGAACTCCAGACCCTTTGATTAAAAGTCAAATGCTCTACCAACTGAGCTAACGGAACATATAATATTAATTGGCTGCCTCGGCTAGATTCGAACTAGCGGGATGTCAGAGTCAAAGTCTGATGCCTTACCACTTGGCTACGAGGCAAACACTAAAGTGGTGGAGAGAGATGGATTCGAACCATCGAACCCGAAGGAACAGATTTACAGTCTGTCGCGTTTAGCCTCTTCGCTATCTCTCCATAAATATGGTGCCGAAAACAAGACTTGAACTCGTGACCTACTGATTACAAATCAGTTGCTCTACCAACTGAGCTATTTCGGCAAAAAAATGGTGGAGGATATAGGACTCGGACCTATGACCCCCTGCTTGTAAGGCAGGTGCTCTAACCAACTGAGCTAATCCTCCAATTGACGTATACTAATATATCATTTATTTTTATTCATTGTCAATACTTATTGCTTTATTTGTAAGAGTTTTTCTTCTATCCATAAATCTAAATTTTCTTTTAAAATATTAAATCCAGAACCTGTCTCTTTTATGTGTGTTTTATTTTCATTATTACTCTTTATATTTTTTAAAGATAATTTCATATGATTACTTTTATCATCTATTTCTAATATCTTAACATATACTGTATCTCCTACTTTACCATAATCATTTATATTAGATACAAATTTATCAGATATTTCAGATATGTGTATTAATCCACTGTAATAGTTGTCTAAATTGACAAATATGCCATATTTCTCTATTCCAGTAATATTTCCTTTTACTATCTTTCCCGTTTTATACTGTGTCATAAAAACACCTCAAAGGCATTATATCATTATTCTAATATGATTTTCAAACCCATTTACATAAAAAGTAAATAAATGTATAATTATTGTGGTGATATTATGAATATTGAAAATAAAATAATTGAGGTTTTAAATAAAATTAAACCATTCTTAAACGATGATGGCGGAGATTTAGAATTTGTAAAATTTGAAGATGGTATTGTATATGTTAAGCTTCTTGGTGCATGTATGGATTGTGCTATGGCTGATAATACTATTAAAGATATGGTCGAATATACTTTAACATTTGAAATACCTGAAGTAAAAGAAGTAAGAAATATTATATAGGAGGATATATGGAATTAAGAGAATTAGCAATTAAGAAATTAGAGGAACGTGGAGTTAAGTTAACTGATATAGCAGATATTACTCATGAATTACAAGGCAGATATTTAGAAGGTATTACTTGTGATGAATGTTTAGATATGGTAAATCAAGTATTAGATAAAAGAGAAGTAATACATACTATATTAACTGGTATTGCTATTGATGAAGTGGCTGAAAAAGAATTAATTGAAAAAGAAATATGTGATTTAATTAGAGCAGATAATGGGTTATATGGAATGGATGAAATATTAGCATTGGGTATAACTAATTTATTTGGATCTATTGCATTAACTAATTTTGGATATGTAGATAAAAATAAACCAGGTATAATTGGTAAAGTTGATAGAGAAGGAAAAGAACACATTAGATGTCACACCTTCTTAGATGATATAATTGGGGCCATAGCAGCTAGTGCAGCTGCTAGATTAGCACATAACAAGGAAGACATAAAAGAAGCGCTATAAACGCTTCTTTTATTATGAAAAAAGAAGCATTATTTTGCTTCTTCTATAGCTCTTGTTTCTCTTATTACAGTTACTTTAACAGTTCCTGGATATTGCATTTCATTTTCTATTCTTTCTTTAATATCTCTTGCAATCTTGAAACTCTTAACATCATCTACTTTATCAGGTTTAACTAATACTCTTAATTCTCTACCTGCTTGCATTGCAAATGATTTTTCTACACCTTCAAAACTATTTGCTATTTCTTCTAATTGTCCTAGTCTCTTTACATAATTCTCTAATGAATCATTTCTAGCACCTGGACGAGATGCTGATAAAGCATCTGCTATTGCTACTAATACTGATATAACGCTATTAGCTTCAGTATCACCATGATGTGATGCTATTGAGTTAATAACAACTTTATCTTCATTATACTTCTTAGCTAAATCTATGCCTACTTCAACATGACTGCCTTCTACTTCAAAGTCTATTGCTTTTCCTATATCATGTAATAAACCAGCTCTTTTAGCTAATGCTACATTCTCTCCTAATTCAGAAGCCATAATACCTGCAAGGTATGCTACTTCTTTAGAATGTTGTAATGCATTTTGTCCATAACTTGTTCTAAAGTTTAATTTACCTAATATTTCTATTAATTCTGGAGCTACTTTAGATAATCCAAGTTCAAATGAAGCTGCATTACCATATTCCATAATTTTAGTATTAAATTCTTTACAAGTTTTATCATATAATTCTTCAATTCTAGCTGGATGTATTCTTCCATCTTTAATTAAAGTATCAATTGTATGTTTTGCTATTTCTCTTCTTAATGGATCAAAACTTGATATAACTATTGCTTCTGGTGTATCATCTATTATTAAATCAACACCCGTAACAGCTTCTATAGTTCTAATATTCCTACCTTCTCTACCAATAATTCTACCCTTCATATCATCATTAGGTAAAGTTACAACAGATACACTTTGTTCATTAGTTACATCTGATGAATATCTTTGCATTGATGAAACTAATAAATCTTTAGCTTTCTTATCAACTTCTAATTTAGTCTCAGCTTCTTTTTCTTTAATATATGAAGCTATTTCTACTTCCATATCAGCTTCGACTCTCTTCATAATTAGATCATGAGCTTTGTCTTTCGAAAAACCTGATATACTTTCTAATAATTCTAATTCTTTTTTCTTAATTTCTTCTATTTCTTCTTCTGTTTTTTGGATTCCTTTTTGTTTTAAAATTAAAGCATTATCTCTTTCTTCAAGGGTTTTATCTCTATTTTGGAGAATTTCTTCTCTACGTTCTATTCCCTTTTCACGTTGAAATAATCTATCTTCTAGATCTTTTATTTCATTTTTTCTTTCTTTAATTTCTCTTTCAGTATCTAGCTTTAATTTATGACTCTCTTCTTTTGCCTCGAAGATTGAGTCTCTCTTTAATTTTTCTGCATCTCTTTTTGCTTTTTCTAATATTTCTTCCGCTTTCTTGGAAGCTCTATTTTCTTTACTATTATTGTAAACAATAACAGATGCGACACCTACACCTAATCCAACTACAGAAGTTAAGATAGAAACTAATACTGTTTCCATATTTCCTCCTATTTATTTATATCGTTAATTTATAACTATATATTTATATTATAAAATTAAATCTTCTTAAAAGCAAGAAAAAAAGCATATTATGCTTTTCTAATCTGCAGCTTTTTTCTTGTGATGTTCTCTTACTTTGGCTTCTAGTTCTTCTTTTAACTTCTTATTATCTTTTAGTAGTTGCTTTACACTTTCTCTTCCTTGTCCTATTTTTTCTCCATTATATGAATACCAAGCGCCACTCTTTTCTAATATATTTAATTCACTTGCTAAATCTATAATTTCGCCTTCTTTACTTATTCCTTCACCGTAAACTATATCTAAAGAAGCAACTCTAAATGGAGGAGCAACTTTATTCTTAACTACTTTAACATTTGTTTTGTTTCCAGTTATTACATCTCCTTGTTTAATTTGTTCTGCTCTTCTTACATCTATTCTAATTGTAGAATAAAATTTTAATGCTCTACCACCAGGCGTAGTTTCTGGACTTCCAAACATAACCCCAACTTTATCTCTTAATTGATTAATAAATATTACTATCGTATTAGTTTTATTTATAGTTCCAGATAATTTTCTTAATGCTTGACTCATTAATCTTGCTTGTAAGCCCATATGAGAGTCTCCCATTTCGCCTTCTATTTCTGCTTGTGGAACTAATGCAGCAACTGAGTCTATTACTACTATACTAATTGCCTGACTTCTTACTAATGCCTCACATATTTCTAAAGCTTGTTCTCCAGTATCTGGTTGAGATAATAATAAATTATCTATATTTACTCCTAATTTTTTTGCATATGTTGGATCAAGTGCATGTTCAGCATCTATAAACGCAGCTCTACCACCTTGCTTTTGTACTTCTGCTATTGCATGTAAAGCAAATGTAGTCTTACCACTAGATTCTGGTCCATATATTTCTACTATTCTCCCTTTTGGATATCCACCAACTCCTAATGCTATATCTAAAGATAATGATCCTGTTGATATTACATCTATTTCTCTTATATTATTTTCTCCTAATCTCATTATTGAGCCTTTACCAAATTGTTTTTCTATATCAGCTAATACTTGCTCTAATGTTTTGTCTTTATTATCTTGTTCTTTTTCTTTTGACATTTTGTATCCTCCTAATTTCTATACAATTTAATTTTATATTAAATGAAAAAATAAATCAAGGGGTATTTCGAACATTTGTTTGTTATTTTGTAAAATGTTATTTAATAAAAATAAAAAAGATCTATATAATTAGATCTTTTTAGTTATAAATTATTAACTAATATTAATTATTAGTATTTTCTTTTAATAGTTTTTTATTTGAGAAGTAGTACTCTACTCCTGAATATATTGATAATACTGTAGCTAATGTCAATAATATTGATGCTACGTTAATATTAAATATTTCAAATGGTAAATTGTAGAAGAATGTTAATGCTATACCTACCATCATAAATATTGTTTTTATTTTTCCTGCTTTACCAGCAGCTATTACTGTTCCTTTAGTAGATGCCATCATTCTAATTGAATCTACTATTGTATCTCTAAATATTATCGCTACCGGAATTATAGGACTTATTACTCCTTGTACTGCTAATATTATTAATACTGAATTTACTAATACTTTATCTGCTATTGCATCTAAGAACTTTCCAAAATCAGTAACTATATTTCTTTTTCTAGCAATATATCCATCTAAGAAGTCTGTAAATGATGCTAGTATAAATAATATTCCTGATATTATATATCTACTATCTATTTCCATTACTTCTTTTATTTTCCAAGTCCACATAGGAAATTCTAAATTTACTAAATAGAATGGAAATAATAATATCACTATTATTGCTAAAGTCATATATATTCTAATCATTGTTAATCTGTTAGGTAAATTCATATCACACTCTCCCTTATATTAATGCTGCTAATGTTGAATTATTATTATTTTGTCTATTATTTCTTATTACTATAATTGTTGTAGCTAAAGATATGATTAATAATATAGACAATATAATTATAATTATATTTCTTCTTTTATTCTTTCTATTCATTATTGTATATGGCGAAAGAGCAGGTTTGTTTTGTTCTTCTAATTCTCTTTCTTTACTTATTTTTTCTATTGCTGCAACAGGTATTCTTGATGTATATTCAAACATATATTCATTGAATTCTTCCATCAATTCTTCATAGTTCATACCTATATATTTAGCATAATCATAAATTAATTTTTTAAATAAGAATATATCTGGAAATGCCTTTTGATTTCCTATTTCGACATTTTCAATATCAGTTACAGAAACTTTCAGGTCCTCTGCAACCTCTTTTTGAGATAATCCACTCTCTTCTCTTGAAGATTTTAGCTTCTCTCCTATAATTTTCATTGTATACTTCCTTTCTTAATATAAATAACATCTTATAAGCCATGTTCTGTACTCCTAAGAGTGGCAAACATTTATCTATGTTTTCACATTCTTCATCTGGTTACCCATCTAAAGATTCCCCTACCAAATTTGGGTTTCTCGCTTGTGGGGTTTACGCCGTTCCATTTCCTCATTTCTGATTATTCGTCACTATAGCACTTTTATATTTACTTTACCATATCATAGACTTAGGTATTTCAATGCCGTTAGCATAACTACTATAGGTTATTTTTTCCCTATACACAAACACTACTATCCCATAAGGATAGTGCGAGCATGGACTTTCCTCTACATAACTAGTATGCAGCGTTTGCCCAGATATTATTTTAATTATCTTTATCTTTGAAAACTACTTTTTCTAACATAGATATTCTTCTTAACATATCTACATTTGTCATTTCTTTTAATGATGAATTTTTTAATAAATCTAATTTATCAGTCAAGTCTCTTATTTCTTGCTTTAATTTTAGATTCTCATCAACAAGTTCATTTTTTTCTGAGTCATACTTTTTTACCATCTCTACAAATTTAGTGTAGTCAGATATTACCTCGTCTAAAAACTTATCAACTTCTTGAGGACGATATCCCCTAGTATCAATTTTAAAGTCTTTATCCAATATATCTTGTGGTGTCAAAGATATCTCTTCAAACAACATACAACCACCTCTTATCGTATAAATATTCTCTCAAAAAAAGCAGCACTTGTCAATGATTTAGAATTTAATTCATTCATCAGAAACATTGCATATGATACCACAAAACTATTATAAAATGCAAATCAAGGTATATTAATATAGAATTTATTTGAGTTATGTAGTATAATTACTATGGTGATATTATGGTATATAGAGCAGTAAGTCATTCCAATAGAGGAATGGGTTTAGAATCAGATATAAATACAACTAACGATTATTACCTAGATAAAGATATTGCAGTAATATATAAAAAACCAACACCAGTTAAAGTAACAAAAGTAGAATATAATTGTATAAAGAGTCCTACAATTAAAGAATCTTTTTATGAAAAACAATCTACTACTGATTACAATGGAATATATAAAGGTAAATATATAGATTTCGAAGCAAAAGAAATAAAAAAAGAATTAATATTTCCAATTAAAAATATTCATGAGCATCAGATTAAACATTTAGAAAAAATATATAAGCACGGTGGTATTTCTTTTATTATAGTAAGATTTTGTATTAATAACTCTACTTATTTGTTAGAAACAACTAAATTATTAGATTTTATTAACAATGAATCTAGAAAATCAATACCATTTGAGTATTTTAAAAAACTTGGATATATAATTAAAGATGCTTATTGTCCTAGATTAGATTATTTAAAAGTAATAGATAAATTGTATTTTAATAAGGAGGAAAAATGAAAAACCTTAAATTTAAATTTAAAAAATTAGAAAGAATTATTAAAAGAATAGTTGCTGATAAACAATTATTAGGAATTTTATTATTAACAGTTGCAGTAATTATTACTGGTATATTTTTAATAGGTATACAAAAGACTTTCTTAATAATAGTTGGTCTAATGATATTAGGAATTATTATGGTAAAGGTATCTAACAAGAAAAATCCTAATAAGAAATTGGTACAAAGAAGCAATAAGATTATAACTAATATATTAAATGTATTTTTAGTATTTGTATTAGGATGTATATTTTTAGGTATTGCTTTTGTTGGATATATAGCTGTATCTTCCCCTGAATTTAATCCATCTAACTTATATAGAAAAGAATCTAGTACGGTATATGATAAGGATGGTAAGGTAATAGCTAAATTAGGAAATCAAATTAGAGATACTATTTCTTATGATGATATGCCTCAAGTGTTAATTGATGCAATTATTGCTACAGAAGATTCTAGATATTATCAACATAATGGTGTTGATTTACCAAGATTTTTAAAGGCTTCTGTTGGTCAGCTATTAGGTAATTCTAATGCTGGTGGTGGATCAACAATAAGCATGCAAGTAATTAAAATGTGCTTTACAAGTTCAGAAGCATCAGGTATTAAAGGTATTATACGTAAATTTACAGATATATACATGGCTATATTTAAATTAGAAAAAAATTATACTAAGGAAGAGATACTTGAGTATTATGCTAATGTTCCTTTCTTAGGATCTAATTCATATGGTGTATCCGAGGCTGCAGAGACTTATTTTGGAAAAGATGTATCTGATTTGAACTTATCTGAATCAGCATTAATAGCAGGTTTATTCCAATCCCCTACTTATTATGATCCTTATACTCATCCTGATAAGGCAGCACAAAGAAGAGCTATTGTATTAAGATTAATGAAAAGACATGGATATATTAATAGTGAAGAAGAAGCTATGGCTAATTCTATTTCAATAGAATCTTTATTAAGTACTAAAATATATAGTAATCCATATCAAAGTTTTATAGATGTTGTTATTGATGAGGTATATGATAAAACTGGAGAAAATCCTTATAATACTCCAATGAAAATATATACAACTTTAGATACTAAAAAACAAAATTATTTAAATGATGTAATAACTGGTAAAACTTATAAATGGGTAAATGATGTTGTACAAGTTGGTGTTGCTGTTACCGATATTAATACTGGAGCCATTATTGCTATTAGTGGTGGTAGAAACGTTACTGCTGCTCGTGCATTTAATAGAGCAACTATGATGAAGAAACAACCAGGTTCTACAGCTAAACCAATATTTGATTATGGTCCAGGTGTAGAATATAATAACTGGTCTACTTATACTCCATTTATTGATGAAAAATGGCAATATTCAAATGGTATTGAAATACAGAACTGGGATGCAGGACATTTAGGATTCTTAACTGCAAAAAAGGCTTTAGGTTTATCTAGAAATATTCCAGCATTAAAAGCATTCCAAAATGTAAATAATAGTAATATATATAAATTTGTTACATCTTTAGGAATGACAGTTGAATCAACAGATGGAAGTCTTCATGAAGCTCATGCTTTAGGAGCATACGATGGAACTAACCCACTTGAAATGGCAGCAGCATATGCAGCATTTGGAAATGGTGGTTATTACATTGAGCCTTATACAATAACTAAGATAGTATATCTTGATTCAAATCAAACAAAAGAATATAAACCTTCTAAAACAAAAGTAATGGCTGACTCTACTGGATATATCATTACTAAATCATTAATATGGGCAGTTGAGTCTGGACTAAGTTATGGCGGTAAAGTTAATGGATATGAAGTTGCTGCTAAAACTGGTACTACTAACTTTGATATGAGTACTATTAGAGCATATGGATTGAGTTATGGTGCTGTAAAAGATTATTGGGTAGTTGGTTATACTCCAAATATATCTATAGGCTTGTGGTATGGATATGATAAGATTGATAAGAATTTAACTAATACTCTTGCAGATAATAATAGAAAAAGCGCTGTATATAACTTAATATTAAAGGGTATGATTACTGATAGTGCTAGATCGTTTAAGATGCCAAGAAGTGTATCTACTGTTAGTGTTGAATTAGGTAGTATTCCAGCAATGTTACCAAGTGAAAACACTCCAAAAGATATGATATCTCTTGAATACTTTAAATCTGGTACTGAACCAACTGTAGTATCTCCAAGATACAAGACTCTAAGCAATCCAAGTAACTTTAATGTATCAGTAAGTAAGAAAGTTGCTACTCTATCTTGGGATAGCGTTGATGTTCCAGAATACTTTACTGTAGATTATATGAATTCTCATTATAAAGATGGTATGGGAGATTTCCCTGAAAACTATATTAAATATCAGACAAAGGAATTTGAAAAATTAGGTGCATTTGGTTATGATATTTATATCGTTGATTCATTAGGAACAGCTAACTACGTTAAGACAGTAACAGATACTAGTACAACTATAGATATTAGTACATATACTGGAACAATTAAATTTATAGTAAGAACTGCTTGGGCAAACGAAAAAATATCTATTAGTTCTGGAAGTGAATACACTTTAGCAACTGATGATTCATTAATATCTGTTACACTAAATGGTAATATTAGTATTACATTAAATAAAAATGCAAGTTATACTGATTTAGCTATACCTGTAACAATTATGGAAAACAGTGTTGATGTAACCAATTCGTCTGATATAACAAAAGTTATTACTAATTCAAGTAATCAAGTAATTGGTACAATAGATACATCTATTCCAGATACATATACGATAACATATAAAATTAAATATAAAGGCTATCGTTATGAAAAAATAAGAACAATAATAGTAAAAGAGTCATAAGACTCTTTTATTTTTGTTTTTCCTTGGATTCATCAAAATAATACATTCTAATTTCTCCCTTATATTGCTCAGACCTCATTCTTCTATTGTCTTCGCTTATATAAATATATGAAGACTTATTTTGATCTGGATAATATATATTTACTACTGTGTCTGGAAATAATTCTGAATAATTTGAATCTAGAACCCCTTTTGTTACACCAATCTTTTTATTATCTGCTGGACCAATAATCATTTCAACTCCGTCTTTGTCTTTAATATTAATATAATTTTTTTTGAGTTCATAATCACTTATTTCACTTTGTACTTCCAAATAATAGAAATTAATTAATGCATCTTCTGTTGCAGAATAACCATAAACAGCTTTAAAGTATTTATCTAATTCTTCCCTAATATTTATACCCATATTCTTTAAAATTCTTAAACCATTAACATCATCTGGATTTGAACTTAAGAAAAAATAATTATCTGAAATAGAATCAATATCATATATAATATCTATTGCTTCATCTTCATCGGGAATAATATTAGTTAATGCTTTTACTATAATATTAGGATCTTTTGTTTCATAAAATTTTTGCATTGTTTCTCTTCCAAGAATCTCATAAAGCACTTTAAAATAAGCTGCTTGTTCTACACGATGTTGAGGTATTTTACTACTTCCATCTTTAATGTTTTCTCTTTTTGCTATTTCTTCTGCTGCTTCATAGAGTCCATGTCCCCAAAAAGTGTAGTTTACTATTCCCTTATTTGTATATGTGGGCAATGGTATTTCCGATTCTTGTATATTTTCATAAGCTCCGGGAACTGGATCGGGTTGAGAAATTGTTGGGCCATTAATATTTTGTACATAACTACTATCTATAACTTTTTCACCATTTGTTTCTTCGTGAAATTGGATGTTTCCTACATAATATGAATCAGCATTAGCGGGAACTCTTCTTGTACTTTCATCTATTGTCATTCCTAAATATTTTACTCCATCTTCAAATGCAAATGGTACGATAACTGTATAATCACTATATTTGTTTTTATAATTTTCTACAAAATATCCTTTTTTTATCATATAAGTATAAGGACTAAGTTCATGAGAACCTGAGAAATATATTTTTTCTTGAGTTATATTTGCAGAATTTAATATAAGTTTTACTATTAAATCTTCATCCATATTATAGCCTTTTACAAGTTGAAAATATTTTGAAAGTGATTCTATAATAAATCTATTATTCTCTTCATAATTTTGCTTTGCTTCTTGTTTTTCTTGTTCTGTATACTTATTATCAGGATCATTGTAAATAGCACTATACACTAATACACTATCTAGACTAGATATTAATTGATTTGCTAAATTTTTATCATCAATTATATTTGTTAAAGGTTTAATAATATGTTTAATATTCCCTGATTGTTGATATCTGCCAAATGGCTCTTGTCCAATTATTTCATACATTACTTTTTGAAATGCAATTATATCTCCATATGAAATAATATCTTTTGCATATTGATGCTCAACGTTCAAGATTTCTGTTGTAGCTTCAAATATTCCAGAATGAGTACACAATGGACTTGCGCAGCAATGTATTGCTTCATGTCCAAAGTCTCCTCTATTATTAACATCGAATCCTTGTGAATAAAAATCTCTTATTCTATTGGCTTGAGGATTATAGTCAGCACCCGCACTCGCATGCCCTTCTAAATGACCTTCGTAATATTCAGAATATACAGTTTCTAATCTTTTACTTAATTCGGGGAAATCTGTATATTCAGAATATTTCATAACAAATTCAAATTGATCTTTAAAGACTTGCTTTTCTTCTTCGCTTAGATTGTTATTTTTATCTATAGCCTTTATTAAATATTCTTGATTATATCTGCTTTCTGTTTGTGTTGCCTCGTAATTAGGTTTAAATATCTCTTCAATGGCATTTGTTCTTAATAAACAGGCACTTATTGATACAACAGCAATTGTAGATATACCAAATACCATAAGTCCTTTTATTATTGTTTTTATTGGGTCTTCTTTTTTTCTTTTACCAGGTCTAAAATTAGGATCAGAGAACAATCTTGCATTGTACCTATCTTCCTGATTAATATATAAATCATGTAAATTAAACATTTCAAATAGTGCAAATGAATCTTCATTAGATGGAACAAAGTATTTTCCTTCTTTTATTTCATAGAAGAATTTTAATTCAGATTGTTCATCAAACATTTGTTGAAACTTTTTACCATGATACATTGTTGTTCCAAGCTTAATGTAATTTTTAGGATCAGATGATATAAAAATCTTTTTACTTGCTTCATTCATTATTTGAATATCTTTTGGATCAGTTGTTTCAACAATAGTATCATTTTCTAAAACACCATATTTTATAGTGTTAAAATTATCTGATTCTCTATAATAAACATATGTTTTTCCATTATATTCAAATTTTGCTAATACATTGCTTTCCATATTATCACCTATTATATTATAACAAAAAAAAGATAAAGATTAACTTTATCTTTTATAATTTTTACATATATCTTTTAATTTACATATATCACAGTTAGGATTTATACTTTTACAATGATATCTTCCAAATAATACAAATTGATAATGTGTTCTTCTTATTCTATCTTTTGATATCAATTTATATAATTTCTTTTCTATAGTAAAAACGTTATCATCACACTTTACTAAACCTAATCTTTTACTTACTCTTGCTACATGTGTATCAACAGGCATATATGGTTCATTATAAAGCTCTAATAGCACTATATTTGCTACTTTTCTACCTACTCCACTATATTCCATCAACTTATCTCTATCATTTAAAATATGCCCATTATATTTGTTTGCAATATCAATTAAATATTTTGCTTTTTTATTTGACATACCAAGTGGTTTTAATATCTTTTCTATATCATTTATACTTGCTTCTTTTAATGATTCGGAATTATATTTATTAAATAATTCTTTCATAACTATATTTACTTTTTTATCAGTAGTTTGTGCACTCAACATAGTTGCAACTAATAATTCAAACTCATTATTAAATTCTAATTCACATTTAGGATTAGGATATAATTCATCTAAATAGTCAAATATCCTATTCATTATCATTTAACCAATCATAATCAGGTACTTCTATATCTTCTTCTTTTTGTTTCTTAAATTCTTTTTTATTTCTATCTACTTTATCAATACTATCTATTCCTTTTTTATTCCATTCGAATAATATTCTATCTATATATCTAAAGTTATTTACCCCATTAAATACAGCTTCTTTTAATGCTGCCAATATTATTTCCTCTTTATAATTCATATCTAACCATCCGGCTATTAATTCATATTCAATTGGGGATAAAGTTCTACCTAATTCTTTTTCAAAAGTAGAATATATATTACTATCTTCTTTTACTTCTTCTTTATCTATCATAAATAAAAATAATTTATTATATAAAGGTTCTAAAATAATATATTCTTCTAATCTTGAAGAACTATTCTTTTTTAATTCTATTTCTATAAACCCTTTTTCTTTTAATTCATTTATTGCAGATAAAATCTCATTCTTAGTTACGTTTAAATCTTCACTTATTTTTTTATAATCACATATTATAGGCATATCTAAATTAATTAGATATATTATTATTATTAATAAATTGCTATTTAATCCTAAATTAAGATAGTTCTTTAATAGATATTCAGGAACAACATAGTTCTTGTTTTTTAATAAATTAACAACTTTATTACTCATAACCATCACCCACTAGTATTGTATCATAAAGTTAAAGATATAAAAACACATTATACAATGTGTTAATAATTTTTTAATATATAATTTTTTATTTTTTCTTTATTGTTTTCTAATTTAGAATATAATATTTTTAATTCTAAATCGTTATAAAGGTCCTTTAACCACTTACCGGGTTCTTTATTTAATAAACTGCATATTTCAGAAGTATTAATATCTATATCTTTTTTAGAATGAATAGCTAATTGTTTATCTAGCTTTGCTATTAACTTTTTATTAATGCCCAGTATTTCTGCTGCTATAGATACATTATATAAACCATAATTATATAATTCATATCTTGTTATTTTTTTATTCTTACATATTTTATTTATAGTATCAATAGTATCTTTTTCCAATTTAGAAAAAGGATATATATCTACGACTCCTAATTGAGCCCATATGCCAAGCACATCAGACGTTATCTTTACTTTGTTAACATCATTAAGTTCTAAGTATTTGTTTAAATTAAGGCCATCTAATAGCTTTAGACCATATCTTATGTTTGAATTAATAAATATTTTATTTAATTCATCTTTTTTTCTGTTATAAGATAAATCTTTGACCAGATTACCACGTAGTTTAATAGCATTAATTACTTCTTGACCCAATTTAAAATTTAATTGAGTTGCAAATCTAATTGCCCTTAAAATACGTAAAGGATCCTCTATAAATTTTATATCAGCATTGCCAATAGTTTTTATTACTCTTCTTTTTATATCTTCCTTACCATTTAAAGTATCTATTATCATTCCATCCTTATTCATACATAAAGAATTTATAGTAAAATCTCTTCTATTAATATCATCTATAAAACTTCTTGAATATTCTATTTCTATTGGTCTTCTATTTTCATATAACATTTCTTTTCTAAATGTAGTTATTTCATATCTTATATTTTTATAATGTAATGTGACTGAACCATATTTTTCTTTAGGTAATATTGCATTATCAAAGATTTCAATTAAATCTTTAGGCTTAGCACTTGTACATATATCAACATCATATGAAGAGTTATTCATAATATAATCTCTAACAAAGCCACCTACAATGTAAGTTTCAAATCCACAGGATTCAATTTTCTTAATTATTTCTAAGCTTTCTTTTAACATCATATCACCACCTTAATTATAACATTTATAATTATTAAAGCAAAAAAAAAGATAAAGGTTTACTTTATCTTACAGCTTCTTTTAATTTGCTTCCAACTTTAACTGAAACAGCGTTTCTAGCAGGAATTTTTACAGTAGCACCAGTTTGTGGGTTACGTGCTGTACGAGCAGCTCTTTTTTTCTTTTCAAGAGTCATAAATCCAACTAAAGAAACTTTACCTTCTTTAACTAATCCTTTCGTAACTCCTTCTACAAATGCATCTAATGCACGAGCAGCTGCTGCCTTAGACATTTCTGCCTTACTTGCCATAAATTCAACTAATTCTGTCTTTGTCATATTCTTACCTCCCATATTATTATAAGCATTATATGCTTACATATATAAATTAGCATTTTTACATTGTAAAATCAATAGTTTTTAAAATATTTCTATGAATTTTACTGAAAATATGGGTATTTTACTGATTTATACTTCAATATAGTTATATGAACAAGCTCTTAATAGTCTATTCATTATAGCTAAGCCTATATCTTTTTGATCTACTCCTTCAATTATTATCATATCTACATTCATTTTATCTGCTTCTCTTAATAATTTAAATATCAAATGAGATATATCTTCTTTTGTAGATCCATATGATAATGAATTCTTAAATAATTTTATATTTTTATCATTAGTTATTACTAAACATTTATTATATTGATTCTCTATTTCCTTTATCTTTGATATTAATTTATTATTATCTTCACTATACACTAATATACATTTAGTATTTGGTGCATAATGTTTATATTTCATTCCCGGAGATAATATATCAATATTATCATCGATCTTATTTAGTATGTGTTTATCTACAATTACATTAGCATATTTGCTTAAATCTTCTTGTGTTATGTATCCCGGTCTTAATATATGTATATTATTATCTATTACCCTTACCACCGTTGATTCTAAACCTATTTTAGTATCCCCACCATCTATTATGTAACCTACTTTATCTTTTAATTCATCTATTATGTCTTCTATGTTAGTACCACTTGGCTTTCCAGATATGTTTGCACTAGGTGCAGCTATTGGTACATTTGAATATTCAATTAACTTTCTAGCTATTTCATTTGATGGCATTCTTACACCGACTGTATTAAGATTGCCTGTAACTACATCTGGAACTATATCTTTTTTATTTAATACTATTGTAAATGGTCCTGGCCACAATTCATTCATCAATAATTGTTCTAAGTCTGTTATATCTTTAGCTATATCATTTACCATATCCATATTAGATATATGTAATATTAATGGATTATCTGTTTTTCTACCTTTTGCTATAAATATACTTTCAACAGCTGTTTTATCTAATCCATTGGCACCTATTCCATATACTGTTTCAGTTGGAAATATAACTAATTCTCCATTTTTTATTGCATTTCCTGCTATTTTTAATAGTTCATAATTATTATTATTTTTCATATCAATTATATTCATAAACCACCTATACAAAAACAACTACTAAGTAGTTGTTATTCTCCTCTATTTTTAAATTGTAATACTATTGGAGTTCCTTCTAAATCAATTGCTTCTCTTAATTTATTTTCTAAATATCTTTCATAAGAGAAATGCAATAAAGTTTTATCATTAACATGAAATAAGAATTTAGGTGGTGCTTTATCTACTTGATTAACATAATATATTTTTAATCTTCTTCCTTTATATGAAGGAGAAGGATTTAAACTATATGCCTCGCCTATTATTTCATTTACTATACTTGTCTTTATTTCTTTATGAGAATTATCATATACCTTTATTACTTCTGGCATTATAGTATGCATTCTCTTCTTTGTTAATGCAGATGTAAATACTATTGGTGCATATGGCATGAATGCAAAGTTGTTTCTTATTTCTTTTGTTACTGTTTTCATGTCTTCTGTTGCTTTATCCCATTTATTTACAACAATAACTACAGCCTTACCCGCTTCTATTGCATATCCAGCAATATGTTTATCATGTTCAATAATACCCTCTTCAATATTTAATACTACTAAACATACATCTGATCTATCTATTGCCTTTAAAGCTCTTAATACACTATATCTTTCTATATCTTCATATATTTTACCTTGTTTTTTTATACCTGCAGTATCTATTACTACAAAGTCTCTTTTATTATATATAAAAGGTGTATCTATTGCATCTCTTGTTGTTCCAGATACATCTGACACTATAGATCTTTCTTCGTTTAATAAAGCATTTACTAGGCTACTCTTACCAACATTAGGTCTACCTATTATAGAGAATTTTACTACATCTTCATTATATTCAATATCTTTAATATCATTAAAATCTCTTACTATTTCATCTAATAAATCAAATATTCCACTATTATGTTCTGCACTTATAGGAATGTAATATTCAAATCCTAATTCATAGAAACTATATAAATTTTCTCTTGATACTTTAGAATCCATCTTAGAAATTGCAACAATTACTTTCTTATTACATTTTCTAATCATATCTCTAATTAAATAATCATTAGCTCCTAATCCTTCTTTACCATCAACTATGAATACTATTACATCTGCCTCATCCATAGCCAATTCTGCTTGTACTTTTATCTCTTTATTGAAATTACCATCACCTAGATCAATACCACCAGTATCAATAAGATGGAACTTATAATCACTATAACTAACCATACTATATATTCTATCTCTTGTTACTCCTGGAGTATCTTCTATAATGGATATTCTTTTTCCTGCAAGACGATTAAATAATGTTGATTTCCCAACATTTGGTTTACCTATTAATGCAACTGTAGGTATCTTCATAATTCTCACCTCGCTTTTAGATTATATCATAAAAATAATAATTAGCAAATTAAAAGATGTGTTAATCCACATCTATAAAATCTAAGTATTTTTCAATTACTTCATGTGTTTCTTTTTTACCATCTCTAGTAACACTAGAAAACAATATTACATTATCATTATCTTTTAATTCTAATTCCTTTATTATTGTGGCTTTTATTTTTTCTCTTTGACCAAATGATACTTTGTCTATCTTTGTAGCTATTACTGTTACCTTTAAATTAAAGAACTTTAAATAATTATACATTAATACATCATCTTCAGTTGGCTTTAATCTACAATCAACTAACATAAATACTTCTCTTAGCTCTTTTCTGTGTGCTACATAGTCCTCTATCATTTTTCCAAACTTCATTTGTGTTTTCTTATCAACTGTTGCATATCCATATCCAGGTACATCTACTAAATAAAAATCTTTATTTATTGTATAAAAATTTAATGTTTGGGTCTTACCTGGTGTACTAGAAGTTCTTGCATAATTTTTTCTATTAATAATTGTATTAACAAAACTACTTTTTCCTACGTTACTTCTACCAACTATTAAAAATTCTGGTAACTGATCCGTTGGATATTGACTTTGTCTTACTGCTGATACGAACAGTTCAGCACTAGTAATTTTCATTTATATCACCAAAACAATTCTATCATTTAAATGAAAAAAAAGCAAATATTACTACTTACTTTTTCCTTTTTCTTTTGCCTTTGCATTCTTTATGCAACTTTCCCTTATATTATTTTTTCTTTGTAAAGCGATGTCACAAATAACGGCATCAGCATCTTCTTTATATAACTCTCTAATTAATTTATGATTTCTTAAATATATTGATATTGTTGAAGTGTTAATACCATATTTTTCATACAATTCTTCAATCTTCTTTCCAGCTAAGTAATCTCTAATAAGTAATTTTGTTATTGCGCCAGATCTAGCATGACCGTATTTTTCTGCCATATCAATCGTTTTCCTTTTTATAATCTTCACAAACTCTATCTAATTGTTCAATTATTTCATCTACTTTGTTAAATGAATCTATTCTCATTCCACTCGCTAATTTATGTCCTCCACCATTATATTGCATTGCAACACTATTTATTGATGGACCTCTTGATCTTACTGATACTCTAATTATATCTTGTTTTTTATCTTCAGAGAAAGTTAACCATACTAATAACTCATCAATATAAGTAAGATGACCAACCATATTACCAGGAGTCGCAGCATCTACTCCATATTGCTTTTGAACCTCATCACTAACAGTTATATATCCAACGCCATTAGGTGTTACTTTCATATTTTGAAATATATATCCTTGAAACTTTATTTCATTTAAATTTCTTCTATATAAATCTTCATATAATTTGGATTTATCTATATCATATTTTTCTAATATTTCAGCACATTTCATCATTGTCTTAGGGCTAGAACATGGATATAAAAATCTATTAGTATCAAATATTATTCCCATAAATAATCTTTCTGCTGAATATTTACTCATTTTTAATTTAGTATTTTTACATAAATCATATATTATTTCACATGTACTAGAACTATTATCATCAATATATTCTAAGTCACAGAATTCTTCATCTAAAGGATGATGATCTATTTTTATTTTATAACTAAATTTTTTTAGATTTTGTATCTCCTGCATATCAGTTCTTTTTATTATTGGGTTATCAAGAACTATTAACAAAGAATCTTTATACATTTCATCATCTTCTTTATCTAATTGTCCCATAAACTTAAACTTAGAAGAATATGCACCTATTGCATATACTTTTTTCTTAGGAAAAGTATTTAATATTATATTCTTTAGAGCTATTTGCGCACCTAAAGCATCTATATCAGCACTGATATGTCTAACTATTACTATATTATTATATTTTTTTATTAATTTAAATATTTTTTTAAACATTATTATTTTCCATTACTAGATCATAAGTATCTCTTGCTATCATAACCTCTTCATTAGTTGGTACCACATAACAAGGTATTAATGAATCAATTGTAGATATTAATCCCTCTTTACCTTTTTCTTTGTTAGCCTCAGCATCTAATTTTATACCTAATACTCCTAGTCTCTCTATTACTTTTTTTCTCATTATTGGACCGTTTTCACCAATACCTGCTGTAAAACATATAGCATCTATGCCTGACATCAATACATAATATTTTGCTATATACTCAACTATCCTTCTTGCAAACATATCTTGAGCTAAAATACATCTTTTATTTCCATCATTAGCTCCAGCTTCTATGTCTCTGTTATCGCTTCCAACTCCGCTTATTGCTAATAGTCCACTTTTCTTATTTATAATATTATCTATTTCTTCAATAGATAAATTTCCTCTTTTCATCATATATTGAATTATGCTTATATCAGTATCACCACATCTAGTTCCCATTATTAATCCTGCATTTGGAGTAAATCCCATAGATGTATCAACACATATTCCATCTTTTACAGCACTTACACTTGCTCCGCTTCCTAGATGACATACTACAATTTTAGTGTCTGTTCTACCAAGAATTTCATTAATTCTTTGTGATACATATTTATGACTGGTTCCATGTGCTCCATATTTTCTAACACCATAATCTGTATACCACTCATATGGTAATGCATACATATATGCTTCTTCTGGTATAGTTTGATGAAACGATGTATCAAATACTGCTGTATGTATAGCATTTGGAATAAATTCTTTAAATGCCTTAATACCTACAACTGCTGCAGGATTATGTAAAGGTGCCATAATACTTAAATCATCAATTATATCTAATACTGTATTATCTATAACAGTTGATTTATTAAATTTATCAGCTCCTTGAACAACTCTATGTCCAACACCTTTTACTTCCTCAACTGATTCAATAATATTATTTTCTAATAATTCTTTTATTAAAAAACCAACAGCAACCGAATGATTAGATAAATCAACTTCTTTTCTAGTCTTCTCACCATTTATTTTTATAGTATAAAAACTATCTTTTTGTCCTATTCTTTCAAAATATCCATATATTAATTCTTTTTCTTCTGGCATTTCATACATTTGAAATTTTAAAGAAGAACTTCCTGCATTTACTGATAATATTTTCATTTCATCACTCCCATTTAATTATATAATAATTTAACTAAAAAACATACTATTTAAAGTAGATTTGAACTTCTTTTACAATAATCACTTATATTTATTTTTTCTATATTTAACATACAATCTTCTATTAGTTTTTCATATTCAATATTGCTTTCATAAAATATACATTTGCCCAAACTAGGATTAATTACTGGGTGTTTGGGAACAAATATAGTACAACAATCTTCATATGGAAGAATACTTATATTAAATGTATTTATTTTATTAGCTATATCTATTATTTCAAGTTTATCATAACAACTAACAGGTCTAATTATAGGCATATTAGTAACATTATTTATTGCATACATACTTGATAATGTTTGACTAGCAACTTGTCCAATAGACTCACCATTTATTATTACTTTAGCTTTTATTTTATTAGCTAATTTCTCTGCTATTCTATACATCATTCTTCTCATTATAGTAATCATATATGTATTGTCTATATTCTTATATATTGCTTCTTGTATTTTAGTAAATGGTACAACATACAAATTAATATTGCTACCATATTTTAATAGTTCATTTGCTAGCTTTATTACTTTATTCTTTGCTTCTAGGCTTGTATGAGGCGGAGATTCATAATATATGCAATCAAGTGATATTCCTCTTTTCATAGCAAGAAAACCTGCAACAGGACTATCTATACCACCACTTAACATTAATAAACCCTTGCCTTGTATTCCAGATGGATATCCACCTAAAGCTTTTACTTCACTAAAATATATATATGAATAATCACTTCTTATTTCTATTTTTATCAATAATTCCGGATTATGTACATCTACTTTTATATTAGGTATATTTTTTAAAACACATCCACCTACTAATCTATTAACTTCTAAAGAATTGTGTTCAAAAGTTTTATCTGCCCTATTAGTCTCAACTTTAAAGGTATTAAATTTAATATCTTTTATTAGATCAATTACATTGTCTTTTATTGAGTCAATGTTCTTATCTATTTTGTAACATACAACTATAGAATGAATTCCAAATACTTCTAATAACTTTGATATTATTATATTTTCATCCATATCCTTTATATCTATATATATTCTTATTCTATCTTTAATTATCTTAACATCATATTCATTTAATTTAGATTTAATATTGTTATATAATTTATTAATAAATAAATTTCTATTATCTTTTTTTGTGAATAACTCTCCATATTTTATCATTAATAATTTTTGCATAATATTTCTCCTTTGCATATACATTATACATAAAAAAAAGATATTTGAATATCTTTTTTAAGCAACCATTCTTCCTCTTGGTTCTTCATATGAATAATCTGTATTCATACCATATGCATTACTTTGAGGTTCTTCACTATTTACAAGAGAATCATCCCCACCTTGTATATTTTGCATATCAGTATATATTGTTTGCATTGTAGCTTTATAATCTGCATTTAATTTTGTTATATCAGCTCTATATCTTGCTGATGATAATGCTAATTTATTTTCATAGTCAGCTATTAATGAAGCTTTTTCTTCAGAAGCTTTTGCTGCTGCTAAATCAAAATCAGCTTTCATTTGAGCTTTTTCTTCTTCATGACTCTTCATTAATTGAGTTCTTACTTCTTTAGCTTTTTCTAAATCTGCATTTGCCGCAGATAATTGTTCTGTTAAAGATATTATTTTTGATGATAAACTACTATTTACTTGATCATATGCTGCAACTTTCTTATTAGCATCAGTATTAGCCGCTTTTGCTGCTTCTAATTCTGTGCTTAATCTTGCAATTCGAGCATTTCCTTCTTTAATAGTTTCTCCTAATCTATATATTCTAGCAGTAACTTCTCCTCTTGTTGGAAAACTGTCATCTTTTTTACTAATATTTAATAAACTATCTTTTGGTTTTTCAAAAGGTAAAACATTACTTCTCGTAGGTTCAACTCTAAATTCAAAACTTGGTACCTCAGCATTAACAGCTGGACTTAAGACATTTGTTTCAACTTTTTGATCAAAAGTTGGCATTTCAAAT